>WBZO01001973.1_pt1 | contig 28864 bp, 19 predicted proteins | sample 5204261 | NCBI WGS metagenome assembly WBZO01 (sample SAMN12412400, study PRJNA552823) | activated sludge metagenome | isolation source: activated sludge from anammox sidestream of wastewater treatment plant... | place: USA: North Carolina | collected 2017-09
TGAAAACTGGAAGAAGAACTTTATCACTGTCGGCAAGATGCGCGGCGTGGGTTGGGCGGCTTGCTATCAGGACCCGGTGAGCGGCGGTTTGTCGAATCATTGGATCACGCTGCACGAGATCAACAACATCGCGGGCTTCAATCCGATTCTGATCATGGACGTGTGGGAGCACGCGTTCCTCCTCGATTACGCGCCGGCTGATCGCCCGAAATACATTGAGGCTTTCTTCTCGAACATCAACTGGGCGGCCTGCAATGATCGCCTGGCCAAAGGCGCGGCGGCGCGCCCGGCAGTGGTCGGTTAATCGCGAATCGCGGTTCGGAAGATTCAAACACGCGCGTCAAACAAGAGAGCCTGCCGGAAACGGCAGGCTCTCTTGTTTGATAGAGAAGTTGTTTTGCGCCAACTACTCCTGCGCTTGCACGAGCACGAAGAAGCCGCGGTCGTTACGGCGGATTCGCAGCAGGACTTCCTTTTTGCCGGCTTTCTGAACCGCCGAGTTGAAGTCGTTGACGTTGGCGACCGGTTGTTTGGACACCGATTCGATCACGTCGCCGCGCCGCAAACCGCCGGCTGCGGCGTTACTGTCAGGGTCAAGCTCGACGACGATGACTCCGCGAACCGATGGCGGCAGATTGAGCCTCTGCGCCCAGTCGGACGAGATGTTCTCCACGCGGACGCCAGAGAGAACTCCAAGAGCCGAAGCCGGGGCATCGCTGCTGGCAGGCGCATTGGCGGCGACTTCAGGCTCAACCTCGGCGAGCTTCGCCGTCAGATCCCGCTCCACGCCTTCACGCCAGACTTTGAATCTGACCGTCGTGCCGGGAGCGGTCTGCGAAGCCGAGTTACGCAATTGCGAACTGTCGGTGACTCGCTGGCCCTGAAATTCGGTGACGATGTCTCCGGGTTTGACGCCCGCCTGATCGGCAGGCTCGCCTTTAACCACGTCGTCAATGAACGCGCCATTGGTTCCGTTGTAGCCGAATTGTTTTGCCAGAGTTGGATCAACGTCGCGGACGTAGATGCCGAGTTTGCCCCGGCGGACTTTGCCCGTGCGAATCAACTGATCCATCACGCTGCGAGCCATTCTGGTCGGAATCGCGAACCCGATCCCGATGTTGCCGCCCGTTTGAGACAGGATTTGCGACGGAACTCCGATCAACTCGCCGCGTAAATTGACGAGCGCGCCGCCAGAATTGCCGCGATTGATGGCGGCGTCGGTTTGCAGAAAGTCTTCGTAGTTTCTGGCTCCGCGACCGGGCGATTGGCGGCCTTTCGCGCTGATGATGCCCATGGTCACCGTCTGACCGATGCCGAGCGGGTTGCCGACCGCGAGAACCAGGTCGCCGACTTCGACTTTATCAGAATCGCCGAAAGCCACAGTCGGCAAACTCGCCGCGTCAATCTTGATCACTGCGACATCGCTGGGTTCATCCGAGCCGATGACTTTGGCGGTGAACTTGCGGTTGTCGTTGAGTTCGACTTCGACTTTGTCAGCGCCTTCGACGACGTGATTATTGGTCAGAATGTAGCCGTCCGGGCTGACGATGACGCCCGATCCCACGCCGCTTGGAGTTAGACGGCCCTGTCCCTCAGGACGCTGTTGACGCGGGATGACGCGGCGGCGCGGCGAGCCTTCGTCATCCTGGTCCGGGCGTTCAAAGAAATCGCGGAACGGATCGAACATGAATGGGACTTGTTGCTGCGACCTGCGCGTGGATACGTTGATTGTCACAACGGCTGGAGTCACGGCTCTGGCTATTGCGGAAAATCCGCCGTTGATCGTGACCTGCTCGTTTACTTTCGAGTCGGATGAAACGTAGATGGGAACTTTTGCGCCGCCGCCGTTGAACCAGCCTCTGGCAGTGGCGGCGGAGCCGAAGATCGCGCCGACGATCAAAACGCCCGCGCCGATCAGGCTCAAGAGAGTCCAGTTTGGCCAATGTTGGCGTCGGCCAACGTTGATGATGTTATCAATTCCAGTTTCCATACCTCTCAACTCCTCTTTCTACTATTTACAACCAGGAATTCAACTCACATCAACAATCCCTGTCAATCGTCATCCGGGGAGATGTTGATGAAAGAGCGGGGATACGATTTCAGCTTGCGCGCAGTTTATACTGCCAAACCCAATAACGCCGGAGACGGGCGCCAAAGTTTCACCGCGCGCGAAGGCATCTTAGCAACGGCCCGGAGCGTTTTCAAGAAATCGAATTAGACCACGATCAACGCCCGTCTGCGCGCCCATTTGTGGACAATGACGACTTCAAACACCAGCGCAAAATTGCCGTAAGCGTTGGAGAATTAGCGCTTGACTGGCCATAACCACTTGGCTAAGATGCCGCGCGGATACGGTGAGATGAATCATATACGTCGCATCTGATCCTCTTCTCACTGGCGCCGAATTCAATTGCTTCTCAAATCCTGTGCCTCACTAACTCAAAGAAATTCAGGATTTCTCCTGGATATGTAGAGCCAATATAAATGCCCCAATTGACGTCCTCGATCTGTGGATGACAAATCATTGAATAAAAGCTGTAAGGTGGGAAATGAGTTAAAAAACCTAAGGGAAGAGTTCGCCACACAGATCATCGCGACCCCGCCAAACGCTACCACGCGTCGGCTATCGGTTAGGTTGACGGTGTAATGGTAGCAATCCGAAATAGACAATCACGCGCTTTGAAAAATATCAGTTTATTTCTTGCTGGTCGTATCCGTCGGCCTCGATCCGAAGAGCCTCTTCATGGCTTTATGCAATCATTATTTGTAAGTCGGTTTCATCGGCTTCAGCAGCTTGCTTTCGATGACGCGCGAAATCTTCCGTTTCCCCAGACTGGCCGCGAAATGAACCTGGGTCTCGTGTCCTGTGTCCGCGCCTTTAGGAAAAAGGAGTCAGAATAAAAATGGCTGGTTGCGAATATCTTTTCAGTTTACGCCGTCGGGCCTCACATTCGACGGTGATCATTGCGCTCGCCGCGTTGTTCCTTACTACGGCGGGCGTTTGGTCGTGGCGCCAGGCAGTGGCTGAGCGTTCGACATCCACGGCGCTTGCCGCAATGTCTGCGCCTGCTTCGGCGCCGACTGCGCCCTCTATCCCTCCATCCGGTCTCGTCTCTCTTGCTGGTCAGAAGTTTCCCGCCAGCGATGGAGCGCCCGGCGTTGTAGTCGGCGAGTTCGAGGGTTATTTCGACGCGGCCTCGCGCAAGCTCAGCGTGCAGCCGATGAAGGCCCAGGCTGCGGCGCCGCGTAAAGACCGCAGGCAGAATTCCCGAAGCGATCCCGGCTCGGATGTTCCGCAGGGAAGCGGCTTCGGATTGGTTGTCGTCAACAGCGCATTCATCTCGACCGGTGATAATCCGGGAACCGTTTCCGGCGAAGTCGCCATTTACAACAACACGACTGCGACGTTGTACAACACGCGGCTCGTCTTCACGGGCTTCAAGCTCTGCCCGGCAAGCGGCGCCTGCAACGGCTCGACGGCGACAGGAGACGCCGACAATCTGCCGGGAGCCACCGGCATCGCTTATTTCAACGACGGCCAGGTCGCTTACAACAATCAGCTTCACGTTTCCAGAAGCTACGGCGACATCGCGGCGGGCGGCAATGTCAGGAACATCTGGACGTTCGCCACAGTAGCTTCACCTCCCAGATTCTTTTTCACCTACAAGGTTATCGCCGATCTTGGCGTGGCGGCTGAAAGCGTGACGCCAGCGGCAGTGCAGGTGAGCGCCGCCAGCGGAACGAGCATCGTCATCAGCGGGCGTGGTTTCACCGGAACACCATCGGTCGAGTTGTTGCCATCCGCCGGTTCCCCGATTCCTATGGGCGGCGTCGCCGCCACCGGATTGCAGGTCACCGCCACCGTGCCCGCGAATACGGCTCCGGGCATTTACAGCGTGCGCGTGACCAATCCCGGCGGAACGCCAGGAGGCCAGGGATCGAGCACGCTCTCGCGCAAATTGACGGTGACTGGCGCGCCGTCCGGCGGAAACATTCTGTCCGGCTCGATCCCATCCTTGTCAGGCGTCGGCCCGTTCCTGATCTCAGGCAATGCGACGATAGACGCCGGCCTGGGGATTCCCCAGGGCGCCGTGATTTACGTGGCGAACGGAGCGACGATTACGGTCACTAGCAGCGGCAACATCTCAGCCAATGGCGGCATTCCGGGCATCGCGTCCACCACTCCGTCCCAGATTGTCTTCACCGCGCAGCGTTCGCCGGGCGCCGCAATGCCTCCAAATGGCTCGTGGGGCGGGATTGACGCTACGTCCGTTTCGGCTTTGACGATGGTCATGCGCAACGTCGTCGTTGAATTCGGCGGATTGGCCGGCGGCGCGGCGATCAATCTGACCGGTTCGGGCCGCACACTTCGTTTCACAGACAGCATTGTGCGCGCCAGCGGCGGCTCCGGGATTGCGGCCAACGGCCAGAGCGACAGTGTCATCGGTTTTGCGCGCAGCCGTGTTGACGGCAACGGCTCGTCGTCCTCCGATCCGGCGATGCTTTTGAGCGGCAACGCCGCGCTCGGCCTTTTCGACATTGACACGAGCACGGGCGGAACCAGCGTCGGCGACGCCGGTTTCTACTATTCTTCGGCGAACGATTTCAACGACAATCAGGTCAACGCCGTTCAGATTGGGACTGACGCAATCGCCGCATCGAACGATTTCACCAAATCGGGCGTGCTGGTCGGCCAGGGCGTCACGCCGATCCGCATTCGCGGCAATTGCGCCAACCCCGCCATCGTGGGAGCGTCTCCGCCAGCCCCTCCCGCCGAATTGACGATCACCCCGGCGGCGATCATTCAACTCGCGGCTGAGATGGCTTTCCAATCGGGCGATTATCCCACTGGTAAAGTGGGTTGCATCGCGGCCAACGGTTACGCGGGCGCTTATCTGGGCGCGCAGGGAGCGACATCGAACAAGCCGATCCAGTTCGACAAGATTCCGGGCGGCGCCAATTTCGGCGCGATCTTTTTCACGCGCAACTCCATGCCCAACTGCATTCTCAATTACGTGAAAGTGCAGAACGGCGGCAATGGCGCGAACTGCGGCCTGGACAATGGCGAAATTCTCGCCGAGGTCCTCAACCTGAAAATCACCAACTCGCAGATCACCGACAGCTCATCCGGCGGATTGCTGGCGACCGTCGGGGCGAAGGTGGATACGAAAGGGACGACATTCAGCAACACCACGCCGATCATTGATACGATTGCGGGCGGCGTGCTCGGCGACGGCAATCTGGGTTCCAAAGCAACTCTGGTGACGCCCGTGTCGGCTGTTTTCGACCCGCTCGGACGCGGCATTTTCATCGCTGACGTTCCCAGCGGAATCTCATTGATCCGGTTTCTCAACACGAGCCGGAATACTGTCACGCTCGGCGGGCGCAAGATTCCCGCGGGCGTGATTACGACTCTTGTCGGCGGCGGACTCGAACTGGTGGATAACGTTCCGGGGTTAATGGCTGACGCTGGTTCGGTGACTGGAATCGGAGTCAGTCCGAACGGAGAGATCGTTTACTTCATTGACGCCACCAGCCCGGCGATCCGATTCTTCAACGCGTCCGGCGTGACCAAGACAATCGGGGGAGCCAATATCGGATCGGGCAAAGTCGGGACGCTCTACTCAGGCTCAGGCTTCGGTTCGTCGTTAAACGGTTTGGCGGTTCATCCCACGAACGGAGATGTGTACATTGCCGACGCGACCGCAGCCTCGAACAAAGTGTTCAAGATTCCAGCCGACGGCAGCAGCGACCCTGTGGAAGTGGCCGGTAACGGCGGGCAAACGAAAGCCGAAGACGCCTTCTCCGCAGGCGGCGCCACCAGCATTCCCTTGCTACAACCGCGCGCCATCGCCTTCGACCCGCAAGGCAACCTTTACATCGCCGACACCGGTCACGCGCGCGTCATCAAGGTGGACACAGGCGGGAGCGCGTCGCTGTTGGCGCAGTTCCCGCCGAAGTCGGCTTCTCCGACTCCAACGCAACCATACAGCAACAACCCCTATTCTTCAGGGCTGGCGTTTTTCAACGGCAAGCTTTATATCGCCAACGGAAACTCGCAGGACATTCTGCGGGTGGATTCGCCGGGCAATGTCACAAGAATTTCCGGGACTAAAGAAGTCGCGTGCGACTATACCGGGGGAGGCGAGTGCGGCGACGGCGGCCCGGCGGCGGACGGCGCTTTCAATATGATCGGCAGCACAGGAACCCCGCCGCTGGCCAGCATCGCCGCCGATAACAAAGGTCTTTTCGTGCTCGATCAGGGCATCATCCTGAGAGGCCGCGTCCGTTACATCAACCTGGATCAAACGCCGGCCGAAGTCGCGGGCGTAGTGGTCGGCGCGGGCCTCATTGACACCATCGCCGGAACCGGTCTGGAAGCGCCATTCGACGGCGGTCTGGCGACGAGCGGCGCGTTCAATGGCCCGACCGGCGTGAGCATGGATCACAACGGAAATTTGTGGATCACTGATACGCTGAGCAGCAAACTGCGCTTCGTCAATTGCGGCCTCGCCTCGTTTACGTTGTTTGCGGGAACGCTCTCCGAACAGATCGTCCCCGCTGGCGGCATCGTGACAGTGAACAGGGATGTCGGAGCGGGCCAGACCGACGGCGTGCCGGCGATTCAAGGTGGATTCGACACGCCACAGGGCGTCTGGGCCACCGCGGAGGGTGTTTACGTCGCCGACTCGAAGAAGGGAATCGCGGTCGGCCAGCGCCGCACGGGTCTACTTCGCTTCATCAACACTTCCAATCAGACGGTGTCGTTTTATTCCGGGGCCGCGCTGCTGACCGTCGCGCCGGGCGAAATCAAGACCATCGCGGGCGGCGGCGTTGATGCGAGCCTGGTTGGCGACACCAGCGGGCCGGGCGTCGGCGCTCCGTTGCTGGCGAAATTCCTGGCGCCGGAAGATGTGGCCATTGCGCCGAACGGCGACATTTACGTCGCCGACGCCGGGCATCGCCGCGTGCGCAAGGTCGCCCGCTCGAACGGCAACGTTTCGACCGTCATCACAGGCGTGTCGAGCACCAACCAGTACACCGGCCTCGGATTCGATTCGGCGGGACGGTTGCTGGTGGCTGACGCCCAGGCCAACGCCATCCTGCGCGGGACGAACGCCAACAATACCGCGTTCGACACCATCCTCTCAGGCGGCGCTCTGAAACGCCCGCGCGACGTGGCCGAAGGCAAAGACGGCGCGTTGTATGTGACCAACCCCGGTGACGCCAATCCGATTTCATCTCAGGATCAAAAGATCCTCAAGATCACGCTCAACGGCGCGACCGGCGCGGCTTCTGTCTTCGCCGGCTCAGTCCTGGGTTACAGCGGAGATGGCGGGCCGGCGGCCAACGCGCTGATCAGCATCGCGCCCGCCGACGTCAACATCTCGACACTCGGGCCGGCGGTCAACGTCAGGATGACGGTCAATATCATCGTCACTCCGTCCGGCGAGATTATTTTCACTGACAGCGCCAACAACGCGGTTCGTCGAATTCGCTGAGAATCTTTTGCAGAATAATCGGAGGCAGTGATTTATGGATGCTTATAAAATGATGGCGCGCGCCGCCAGGGGATTGACGATCCTCCTTTTCGCAATCGTCGTCGCGCCGAATTTCTCCGGCGACGTGATGGCGCAGGCTCGCGCTGCGCGCAGCGAAGATCACGTTATATTTGTTTCGCAGCGCGACGGCGCGGCTGAGCTTTACGTTCTGGATTTGAACACCCGGCAGGTCAGTCAACTGACCAACACCGGGCGCGGCCATCTGGCGGCGTCTGTCTCCGCCGGATCGCGCACGATAGTCTTCGCGTCACGCGAAGGAAGCGGTTACGAACTCTTCAGCGGCACGCTCGGCGCGGCGTGGCGCAATCGCCGCCCGACGCTGGTTGGATTGAGCCGTTTGACTGTGGACACGATGGACGAGATTTCACCGACCGTGTCAAGCGACGGCGCGACGATGACGTTTCAGTCCGGCTACGGCGTCGAACTGATGTCAACGGTCGCGCTGGATCGCCGGGTCGTGATTCCGGCTTCCGGCGCCGGCGAGCATCAGGACTTCGCCCCGGCGATTTCGCCCGACGCTTCGCGCATCGCGTTCATCTCCAATCGCAGCGGCGATTACGAAATCTGGATTTATAATCGCGCCGACGGCTCGGTTCGCAAGCTGACCACCGGCGCCGCCGCCATCGGCGGGTTGAACTGGAGCGCCGACGCGAAGCAGATTGTTTTCACCACGACAGCGACAAACTCGAAGCTGAGCGGGGTCGCGCTGGCCGATGTCGAAACCGGCGCCTTCCGCGTTCTGACCGACCGCAACGATTTCAACGCGGCGCTTTCGGCGCGCGGCGACCGGATCGTTTTCACCTCGATGCGCGACGGCAACGCGGAACTCTATCTGCTCAATCTCGGCGCTGGCGCCGTCGAGCGTTTGACCAGCAACAAGGGACTGGACGACGCCGCGGTTTTCGTCGGCGAGCCGATCCCGCCGACAAGACGCGCGCGATGACCGCTCAAACGGATTTGTAAATCAACCCCCTGACAAGTTTCCGGAAAGGACTCGAAGGAATTCCAATGTATACCAGCGGTATGAAAATAGTGACCAAAGAGCAGGCTTCGTTCACGGAACTGCTCGACGACCAGGAAGGAATCATTCTCGACCTGGAGAATCTTCACTATTACACTCTCAATGCGGCGGCGGTCTTTCTGTGGAAGCGGATGCGTTCGGGCGTCGCCGGCGACGCCGAAGCTCTGAGCGGCGCTCTTTCAAGCGCTTTCAAAATCAACGCCGATCTGGCCGAACTGGACACGCGCGCTTTTTTGGATGAACTCGAAGGCAACGGCTTGATCAGCTACTCCGAGTTCGAGAGCGCAAATCGCAACAAATCTTTAGCCGCCGCGAATGGCGAACTGCCCGCTTACGAACCGCCGCAACTGCAGCTTTCAAATTCGCTCACCCAGGTTACGCTGTCCGGCTCTTCGACTGTGGCTGTGGCGGCGCTGGCGAACGGATAAGATCGGGGGAGTGGGGAGTGGGGAGCAGGGAGTAGGGAGGAATAACATCCCACTCCCTTACTCCCCACTCCCCACTCCCTACTCCCAGCTTATGCCCGCCGTTCATCTAAAGATTGGCGCAGTTCCGATCATCATCGCCGCAGACTCTCCCCGCCTGATCAGACTCTTTGCCGATTACTTCCGCTACTACGATCCTGAAATCGAGGCTTCGGCTGATGGGCGCGAATGTCTTCGAGCGCAGGATGCCATTGCGCCGCTGGTCATCGAGTTGAAGATGCGGCGCGAACTGCCGCCGCGCGAAAAGCTGATTCCGCCGAACGCCGAGCTTTTTTCCCAAACCGGCGTGATCGGTTTGTGGCGCGAAAAGATCGAAGATCAAAGCTGCGGATCGGGAGGGCGTTTTTATTTCGACCTGAATGTCGCGGCCTTTTGCGTCGAACCCTGCTTGAATCGCGCGACCGGATTGATTTCGCAGCAGGCGCTGGAATACCCGCACATCCTGGCCAATACCTACGCGCTGTTTGCGCTGCTGCTGCTGTTGAGGCGGCGCAACCTTTACCACCTGCATGCGGCGGCGGTCGTGTCCCCGCAGGACGAACTCTGGTTGATCTGCGGTTCGCAGCGGTCAGGCAAAACGACGCTGACGACGGCGCTGGGCATCGCGGGCTGGCGGCCAGTTTCCGATGATTCGCTGCTGATCGGTTTTGACGGGGATGCGCCGCGGCTGTCCGCGCTCAAAAAATATTTTCACATCGGCGATGAATTGCTTGCGCGCTGGCGGGAGCTGGACGGCGCCGCGCGGCGCCATCAATATCTGGATCGCGCCTGCGTTCGAGGCTTGGAGTTTTTCGGGACGAAGCGGTTGGCTGGCAGAAGCTTCAGAGAGATTGATCGCATCGTCCTGCCTGAAATCACGGGAGACGCGCAAAGCCGCATCGAACCGATCCCGCGCAGCCAGGCGCTGCTCCGGCTGGCCGAGCAGAGCATGTTTTTTCAACTCTGGCCGGAACACACAAAGAAACAGTGGGAGGCGTTGACGAAACTCACCGCCGAAGCTTCGCGCCATCGCCTGCTCGCGGGCCGCGACATTCTCGACGATCCGCTCCGCGCGGCGGAAATAATCCTGGGCACGCGTCGCTTCCATCGTACTCTCGGCAAATAGCCTGCCGCCTTTTATTTGCTCACCCGCCCCTGTTGTTTTATCTTCTCGCGTCGGCCCGCATTGGCGTGCGCCAGAAACGGCGGAGAGGTTTATGGTCATGACTGACCTTGCGAAAAAAACACCTCGCACAATTCCGATCTGTCTTCCGCTCATCTGTATCGCCGCCTCGGTAACGGCGCTGGCGCAATACCGCTTCGACGCCCGCACCACCGAGGATGGATTGCCCAACAACTTCGTCTACACGGTCGCGCAGACGCGTGACGGCTACATCTGGTTTACGACGATGGATGGCCTTGCGCGTTACGACGGCGTGCGGATCACCATCTTCAACACCGGCAACTCACCGAACCTTCCGAGCAACCGCCTCACTGATTTGTGCGAAGACCGCGCGGGGGCGCTCTGGATCGGAACCGAGAGCGACGGCCTCGTCAAATTTCAATCTAAACAATTCACTGTCTACACGGCGGAAGATGGTTTGCCCGACGGTTCCATCGCAGCGATTGGTGAAGACGATGAAGGCAACCTGCTGGTGGCGACTCAAAAAGGATTCGCGCGCCGCCAGGATGAACGATTCGTCGCGCATGTCCCCGATCAACCCGGCCTGAGCAGGATTTTCGGTTACCGGGGCAGGGGCGGCCCGGTGTGGGACATCGGCCAAACCGGACCCAACAAATTCTCCGGCGCAGTTTCGATGAGCTACCGCGCGCTTGGCATTCCGCCGCGCACGCCCGTCTTTTCAATGAGCGAAGACCGCGCCGGCGCCATCTGGATCGGAACCGAGGCCGGACTGATCAGGCTGCAAAACGGTTCGCCGCGACTTTACACCGAAAAGGACGGCTTGCCGGAAAAAGTCGTTACGGTCGTCAAGGAAGACCGCGAGGGGAATCTCTGGATCGGCGGCGCCGACGGACTGTGTCAATTCAAAGACGGCAGGTTCATCAACGCCGGCCTCGCGGGCAATTACGTCACGAGTTTCATTGAAGACCGCGAAGGCGAGTTCTGGATTTCGACCTGGGGCGGCGGACTGATCCGCATGGGCAAGCAGGTCGTTGCGACCTACACCGACAAACACGGACTGGCCGCGAATAACGTCTATCCGATCTTTGAAGACCGCGCGGGTCAGGTGTGGATGGGAACCTGGGAGCGCGGATTGAGCAGATACAAGGACGGGCGCTTCGACAGCTTCACCGATAGAGATGGGCTGCCGGAGTTGTTGGTCACGGCTTTAGCCGAAGACTCCGATGGCGGATTGTGGATCGGTTCATTCAACGGCGCGGCGCGGTTGAAAGACGGAAAGCTGACCAATTTTGAAGATCGCCTGAGCCTGCCCGGCCAGGTGATTCAGGCGATACTCGAAGACGCCGCTGGCGCGCTCTGGTTCGGGACGAACGCGGGGCTGGCCAGACGCCACAACGGCTCGACGACGGTCTACACGGCGAAAGACGGTCTGGCGGGCGACGACGTGCGAGCGATCCTTGAAGACCGGCAGGGCCGGCTCTGGATCGGAACTTACAGCGGCGTCACGCGGATCACCGGCGGCCAATTCACTTCCTGGACGAAGCGTGAAGGTTTGAAGAGCAATCGTGTCAGGTCGCTTCACGAAGACCAGTCGGGCGCCATTTGGGTCGGCACGTATGACGGCGGTTTGAGCCGGATCAAAGACGGCAGGGTCGCCAACGTCACGATTGACGACGGCTTGTTCAACAATGGAGTGTTCCAAATCCTGGAAGACGCGCGTGGCAATTTCTGGATGAGTTGCAACCTGGGCATCTATCGCGTGAGCCGCCGGCAGCTCGACGATTTCGCCGACGGCAGGATTCGCGCAGTCAATTCGATTGTTTACGGCAAGAGCGACGGGATGCTCAACCCGGAATGCAACGGCGGCTATCAACCGGCGGGCGTCCGCGCGCGCGACGGCAAATTGTGGTTTCCGACTCAGCAGGGCGTGGCGGTGATTGATCCCGAAACCGTCCCGTCCAATCCGCACCCGCCGCCGGTGGTGATCGAAGAGTGTCTGCTGGATCGCGAGGTGATGCATTTCAGCGATCAAGCGCGAATCGCGCCGGGCCAGCGCAATCTCGAAATCCACTACACCGCGCTCAGTTTCATCAAACCCGAACAGATCCGCTTCAAGTACAAGCTCGAAGGCCTGGACGCGGACTGGGTGGACGCCGGGACGCGCCGGCTGGCTTATTACTCGTACATTCCGCCGGGCGAATACACGTTCACGGTGATCGCGGCCAACAGCGACGGCCTCTGGAACACCGAAGGCCGCAGCCTGCGCATCGTCGTGTCGCCGCCTTTTTACCGCACGTGGTGGTTCATCACGCTGGCTTCGACGAGCGTGGCCGGCGTGGGCGTTCTGCTTTATCGCAGGCGCATCGCGCAGTTGAAACGGGCGCACGCCGCGCAGGAGGCCTTCTCGCGCCGGTTGATCGAATCGCAGGAAGGGGAGCGCAAACGGATCGCCGCCGAATTGCACGACGGGCTGGGCCAGAGCCTGGCGATCATTCGCAACCGCGCGCTATTCGGCCTGCGCGCTAACGCCGGCCCGGACTCGATCCGCGAACAACTGGAGCGAATCTCCGAACAGTCGTCCCAGGCGATAGATGAAGCGAAGGAGATTTCCTACAACCTGCGCCCCTACCTGCTCGACCGGCTCGGATTGACCAAAGCTCTCGAAGCGATGGCCGGCAAAGTCGCCGCGGCTTCCGGCGTTGAAATCAGCTTCGAGGCCGGCGGGATTGACGGAGTCTTTTCAAAAGAGGCCGAGATCAATCTTTACCGCATCGTCCAGGAGAGCCTCAACAACATCGTCAAACATGCCGAGGCGACCAAAGCCTGGGTGTCGGTCAAGCGCGACGGCCAATCAGTAACGGTCGCCATCAGCGACGACGGCAAAGGCTTCGATATTGCGGATTGTGGATTGCGGATTGCGGATTTAAGGGCTGGCGAAGTGACATCTCCCTCCAATCCGCAATCCGCAATCCGCAATCCTCAATCAAGAGGTTTCGGATTGACCGGTATTGCGGAGCGCGCGCGAATGCTGGGCGGCGACCTGACGGTTCATTCCGCTCCGGGGCACGGCGCGACGATCAGGATGACACTGAGTTTGAAGGAGGCGCCGAGATGAAAGAAGAAATCCGCATCGTGATAGCCGACGATCATCCTGTCGTGCGCCAGGGGCTGCGGCTGATGATCGAAGCTGACCGCGCGTTGAAGGTCGTCGCCGAGGCTGGCGACGGGCAGACGGCGCTCGAACAGATTCAACATCTCCGCCCGGAAGTCGCCGTGCTCGACATTGACATGCCGCGAATGGATGGCTTCGCCGTCGCGCGCGAAATCGCCCGGCTGAAACTCCCCGTTGAGGTCGTCTTCCTGACCATTCACCGCGAAGAGGAATTGTTTCAAGCCGCGCTCGATCTCGGCGTCAAGGGCTACGTGCTGAAAGACAGCGCGGTCACGGATATCATCGCCGGAGTCAAAGCCGTCGCGGCGGGCCAAGCCTACCTGAGTCCGGCCTTGTCGCCCCACCTGATCAAAAGAACCGAGCGCGCCGCCGCCCTTGCAAAAGTGAATCCCGGCATCAACGGCCTGACGCCGACCGAACGCCGCATCCTCAAACTGATCGCCGAAGAAAAGACCAGCAAGGAAATCGCCGCGGAACTCTTCATCAGCCCGCGCACAGTCGAAACCCACCGCACCAACATTGCCCGCAAACTGGAACTACACGGCAGCCTCGCGCTCATCAAATTCGCCGTCGCGCATAAGTCGGAACTCTCGTAAAAATACGTATCAACCCGTAGGCCAAAATACGTGTCAACCCGGATACCCGCCGATTCGTGTTCCCGCCATACTGCGCGCGTTCGGAAATCGAAAAATTCAGGAAGCAGGCCGTGATGGAAATGAAAGTTCTGATCGTGGATGACAACGAGCAGATGCGTCAGATGATCAAGGGCTTCCTGAGCGAGCAGGTCGAAGAATTTTACGAATGCTCGGACGGCGCCACGGCCCTCGACGCTTTCACGCGCTTCCGCCCCGACTGGGTTTTGATGGATTTGAGCATGGAAGACGTGGACGGCCTGACCGCAACCAGACAAATCACCACCGCCTGCCCGGAGGCGAAAGTCGTGATCGTGACCAACTTCGACGACGTTCATCTGCGCGCCGCCGCGCAAGACGCGGGCGCCAGCGGCTACGTCGCCAAAGACGACCTGTTCGGCCTGGGCCGGATGCTGGGCAACTAGGGGAGCCGATGGTCTTGGAGCCGGGCATCTGCGCTGACCATCTGTAAAACAACATTTGGCTACCAGCCAGAAAGGACCTTTATGACGCAAAACAGAATTGGCGCCTTGATATTGGCAATCACCATCGTGTCGCTCGCCGCCGGCCGTGCGGCGGCGCAAGCAAGCCCCATCGCCCCCGGTCAAAGCCGGACCTTTGCCTCAGCCGATAACGGCGCATCCGGCACGAACGCCGGCAGCGTTCAATCAGGCTCGCACGGGTTCGCCACTTCGCCGCACACCGTCAGGGCTTCGGCGGAGCTTATCGGAGTGGCCGACATGAGCGTGACTTCCTTCGCCGAGGTGTACAACGACTTCGCGGTCTCAGGCGCGGTCCCGCGTGTGATCGGCGCGCAGGTTTCAGCCAACGCCGATTGGGCCGGGGCGCTCCACGCCACCGGCGTAGCCGGGGCCGGGGCCTCAGTGGACATCACGCTCACCCTGCGCGACCTGACTGCCGGACGCGACGTGGCGAGCGCCACAATCTTCGAGGACGATGTCTCCGGCGGGACCGCCGGCTCCGACACCTCCAGCCCCATCGGAAGCCGGCAGATCAGCTTCCAGGCCAACGTCACTCGCGGCCATTCATACCGCCTGATTTTCCGCATCGAATGCTACGCCACGACGGGAGTGATCATCGGCGGGGCGGGCAGCATCTTCACCCCGGTCGGCCCTCTGTCCCGGCAGGCGAGGCTGAGTTCTCTTTCAATCCAAATTGGGCCGGATCAGCAGGAACTGCTCGAAATGATCAAAGCCGATTTAAGCGCGTTGACCGACGAGGTCGCCACGATCAGAGTGCTCGTCGAAAACACCAACAACCTCGTCAACGAGCGTCTCGATGTGGCCGTCTCGACGCGCGCCTCGCAGGTGAGCGTCAACAACGTGCAGAACACCGTCAACGTCATCAACGCCAAGGTTGACGACCTGGCCGACAAGCTCATGAAGTTCCAGCGGGACGCGCTGCGTTCGGAAATCGAAGCCGCGCTGGTCGAAGGCGACCGCTATAACGTCACGTGGTACCAAACGCCACAGGCGGCGGGCGGCCATCTGGAGCTGGTGCGCGAGATTGTACAGGAGACGATTAACGAAGCGGTCAGAGCCGGAAGGCCCGATTTCCCCGGGAGCGCCCTCAACCTGGCGCGCGCGTGGCTGGCGAGAGGCGCCGCCGCATACGACGCCAAGAGTTATAAGGACGCTTACGATTATTACCGCGCGGCGTACCTGCACCTTTCGATCGTGCCGGGCAACCATCATCCTTAAACCGTCGAGCGTACGTAGAGCCGCTGATCGTCAATTCCCTTCGCAAAGAGCGCGACGCGATTGCCCAACGCCGCAGGCGCGAGCGCTGTATTCGTCACCCCGGAATTCGGCAATACGTTCCACCCGCTCCACGCGCCGGTTTCGCTTGCGACATTGACGTAAGGCCGCTGGTCAACACCTTTGAGAAAGAGGAATAGCTGGCCTTCGGTCGTAACTGCCGAGATCGGCGCGTCGGTGCGGCCCGCGCCTGGGACTTCAGCCCACGGCGTCCAATCGCCATTGATTGTGCGGGCTTTGAGCAGGATGCGGTTTGAATATAGACCCTTGATGAAAACGTAAAGCTCGTCCTGGAACGTTGCGACCGTTGGCGTAACATCTGTGCCTCCGCCTCCGGGAATCGAATACCAGCCGCTCCAGTAACGCCCGCCGGGAGCAAGCTCGTTCAGATAGATGCCGCGATCAGCGCCGATCGCGCACACCACAAGCCGTCCGTTCACCGTCGCGCAGGCGCAACCAGTGTTGGTCAACAATCCGCCGGGAACTTCTTCCCAGGGCTGAATCGTCAGTTCGTCCTCAACTGCGTTGTAGAACTTGTGGAGAATCCTTCCGTCCGATTGCGCCGCGAAGGCGTACATCCGGTTGTTGTGGCGCGCGCAGGCCAGAGCGTGCGGCGTCGTCAATCCGGCGGAGTCGCGCCGCCACCCGCGCCATTCACGCCCGTCGAGCGGGTCTTCGGGCCTGTTGGCGGCGAGTTGCTGATCGCGCGCCTGAGTGCTGTTGAGATAAATTTCGCGGTCGCTCAATCCTTTGGCGAATAGAACGATCTGATCGAAAGCGTCAGTCGCGGCGGCAGGCGCCTGGTCGGTTGTGAAACCGCCTGGCGCCAGTTGCCAGTCAGTCCAATTCGGAATGCGAGGGGTTTTGACCGCAAAGCATCCGGCTTCAAGCTCAGTGCCCTGCACGTAAAAACCCGCCGTTGACCATCGTCCGGGCACGCAGCCCACCTGCTGTTGAGTGTAACGCGCGCCGTCCCACGCCACTTCCCACAACTCGCCGGTCATTTCGTTGACGACGATCATCCGCCCAAGCCGGTTCAGGAACTGGCTCGAACTGACCGAAAGAAGGCGGTTCTCGCGCTCGCGGTCGAAACAGAGTTGGGTTTGAAAATACGTGCCGCCGTTCGGCGGGATGAACCGAATGTCTTCGGCGGCATAGCCGATGTTGGCCAGCAGGCTTCGCTCGCCATCTTTGCTGATCGCGTAAATTTCACCGCCGTGCGGGTCGTCGTCGCTGTAACCTTCGACGCCGATGATCATCTGTTTTGCGAACGGGCCGAATGTAGCGGGCGCGACCTCGACGCCTTCCAGCCGCATAACCAGATCGAAATGCAGAGTGAAACTGCCGTCAGGATTGACCAGATAGATTTTGCCATTGGCTTCGACCGCGATCATGCGCCCGCCGAATTCGCCTTCGGTGTCGAAACAGATGCCGCCCCACATCCCGCCGCCATCGCCGAAGCCAACCCAGTTGTCGGCGATCACATCGCCGTTCGCCGAAAGCCTTGAAATTTCAGTCTGCGGCCCGCGGCCAATGAAGACATCGCCCGGCGTGAAGCCCGCGTCAACCGGCGGCCCCGATTCGGGCACGATGGCGATTTTCGATTCGACGCGCCGGAACATTTGATAATCGGGCGCGAACCGCGCGCGCGAGCCGTTGAACGCCACGGTGTTGATGGTCTGCGTCCTGGCCATGACATCGCCGTGATAAGGCGAGAGCGAAACCAGCAGCCGATCGAGCCGAGGGTGATAAGCGACGCCCTTCGGGTTGACGGTCTCGCCCGGCATGATTGATTCGTCGAAATCGCCGCGAAAATGAACGAGTTCAGTGAAGCGATACGGATATTCCGAAGGCGGAAGAGTCACGGCGATTGGGGTGGCGGGAGTAAAAGCCATGTCCAAAATCCTGGGTTGTTGAGGGGGCGTAAGTTGAATGATCGGGAAGAGAGATTATGGAATAAACGGAAAAGACGGAACAGACGGAAACCGATTTACGAAAATCCTTCGTCTGTTCCGTCTTTTCCGTTTATTCCGTAATCTCAATCTGCGCTCGCGGTCGCGCCCTGCAATCGGTTGGCGTAAAGCGGGAACCGCGCAGTCAATTCCTTCACCTGCGTTTTCACGCGCTGCCTGACCGAATCATCTTCCGGCGCCTGCAACACGTCGGCGATCATCCGCGCGATTTGTTTCATCTCGGCTTCGCCCATTCCGCGCGTGGTTACGGCAGGCGCGCCGATGCGGACGCCACTCGCTTTCATCGGAGGGTTGGTGTCGAAAGGAATGGCGTTCTTGTTGACCGTGATGATCGCGGCTTCAAGAGCCTTCTCGGCCTCCCTGCCGGTGATGCCTTTCGAGAAAACATCAACCAGAAAGACGTGGTTGTCGGTTCCGCCTGAAACGATGCGGAACCCCGCGTCGCCGATTGCTTCGGCCAGCGCCTTCGCGTTTTTCAGAATCTGTTGCTGGTAAGTTTTGAATTCGGGTTGCAGCGCTTCTTTGAAGCTGACCGCTTTGGCCGCGATGATGTGGACGAGCGGGCCGCCCTGAATGCCGGGGAAGAGGTTGCGGTCGAGGTCTTTGGCGAACTGTTCCTTGCACATAATCAACCCGGCGCGCGGGCCGCGCAGCGTCTTGTGCGTAGTGGTCGTCACGAAATCGCAGTGTGGAACCGGCGACGGATGCAAACCCGTCGCAACCATCCCCGCGATGTGCGCGATGTCGGCCATAACCAGCGCGCCGACGCTGTGCGCGATTGCGGCGATGCGCTCGAAATCAATCACGCGCGAATAGGCCGACGCGCCGCACACCACCAGCTTCGGCTTGTGCTCGTTCGCCAGCCGCTCCATCTGCTCGTAATCAATCGTCTCGTCTTCGCGCCGCACGCCGTAAGCGACAACCTTGTAACTCTTGCCCGAAAAATTGAGCGGGTGACCGTGCGTCAAATGCCCGCCGTGCGACAAATCCATTCCCAGAACCGTGTCGCCGTGCTGACAAGCCGTCAGATAAACGGCCATGTTCGCCTGACTGCCCGAATGCGGCTGAACGTTGACGTGTTCGGCGCTGAACAAATCTTTGGCGCGCTGGATGGCCAGCGACTCGACCACATCGGTGAATTCGCAGCCGCCGTAATAGCGTTTGCCCGGATAACCTTCAGCGTATTTGTTCGTGAAGACCGACCCGGCGGCTTCGAGCACTGCTTCGGAGACGAAGTTTTCCGAAGCGATCAGTTCAAGTCCCTCGTTCTGGCGCCGCGTTTCGTTCTGAATCGCGGCGTAAATTTCAGGATCGGCTTCGGCTAATGAACGGGAATGATTGTTTTGCATAGTCACCTATTTTCGCGGGTTATTTTCCTTTTCGATTCTTGCGATCTTTTCGATTCGGCGCTCGTGGCGTCCGCCTTCAAAATCAGTAGTCAGAAACGCGCGGACGATCTTATCAATGGTTTCCTGCGGCGTGGTGCGCTCGCCGACGGCGACGATGTTCGCGTCGTTGTGTCGTCGGGCGAGTTTCGCGGTCTCTTCGTTCCAGGCCAGCGCCGCGCGCGCGCCGGGAACTTTGTTCGCCGCGATTTCCATGCCAATACCGCTGCCGCAAACCAGGATGCCGCGTTCGGCCTCGCCGCTCGCTACGCCCTTCGCCACGCGCTCAGCGTAATCGGGATAATCAACCGAATCGAGCGAATTGGTTCCCAGGTCTTCGTAATTCACGCCCATTTCATCCAGAGTTTTCTTGATGGCTTCTTTGCCGCCGAAACCGGCGTGATCGCTGGCGATCAGGACTTTTTTCATAACAGACGCTTCCTTCAAGGATTTTATTGCGGGAGAAGGATGATTGATTACCAGGCCGGTATGCTAACGCAGGAACTCGCGGGTTGTCGAATAGGGATTGCGGATTGCGGATTGCGGATTGCGGATTGCGGATTGCGGATTGCGGATTGCGGATTGCGGATTGCGGATTGCGGATTGGGAGATGACCAAGCATACTTCTCGCGTTCAAGACGAAGATAGATTAAGGCCGCTGAGCTGACTGAATGAAATCATCTCTCATCTCCTCCCTTCATTCCGCATTCCGCATTCCGCATTCCGCATTCATGTTGGTTTTCGCCGCGATGTCGCTGGTTTCGTGGCGGCGGTGGACTTCGCCAATCGCCGATAGCGGGCGCGAAATGGATTTGCCGCTGCGCCTGCTCAATGGCGAATTGCTTTACCGCGACGCGCATTACATCTATCCGCCGTTTTCGCCCTACTTCAATTCGATGCTTTACCGCGTCTTCGGCGCGCATCTGGACGTGTTGCAGGCGAGCGGAATCGTTTGCGCGATTTTGATTACGTTTTTGTGCTACCGCATTGCGCGCCGATTGCTCGCGCCGGCTGAATCAGCGCTGGCGACAGTCGCGGTGATTTTGTTGTGTGTCTTCAAACCGGCGGGCAATCTGATCTCGCCATACGCATACGCGGCGCTGCACGGGATGATCTTCGCTCTTGGCGCGCTGCTGCTGACGCTGCGTTACGCGGAGTCAGAGAGGCGGCGGGAGTTGATCGGCGCAGGCGTTTTGATCGGGCTGGCCGCGATTACCAAACAGGAGTTCGCGCTGGCCTGTAGCGTCACAGTCACGGCTGCGGTTATTTATCTGCATCGGACAAATTTCAGAAGGCTCGCCGCCGATCTTTCGTTCGCCGCCGCGCCCGCGCTGTTGATCGCGTTGCCGGTTTACGCGGCGCTGCTCGAATTCATCGGCTGGAAGATCATTGTTGAAGACTGCCATTTGTTTTACACGCATCTGCCCGCGTCGCTTGTTTTCTACAACTCGCAGCGAACCGGATTCGACCGTCCGCTATTTTCGCTGATCCAGATGATCGGCGCTGCGGCGGTCGCAATCGCGGCGATGAGCGGGGTTGTTCTGCTAAGCGACCGATCGCGCAAAACCCTCCGCTTGGCCGGCCCGGTGTTCGCCGCAGCTTCGGCCGCATTTATTTCGATCAGATGGCTCGCGGGCAAACAATGGGATGGCAGCCCCGTGCGAGCTTTGCCGCTGCTGCTCGTTGCGATTTTGATTGTCGAATGGCGGCGCAAAAGCCGGGAGCAGGGAAGCGCGCCCGGTTCGCCCGCGCTCTTCATCATCGCCGCTTACAGCCTGGCGATTCTTGCGCGCGTATCGTTACGCGTGCCGAGCGGCGGCGCGTTCGGCGGATTTTTCCTGCCCACCTCGCTGATCCTTTTCTGCTGGCTCTTCACGCGCGAATTGCCCGCCTTAGTTGAAAAATGGACTGGGCAGGGGATTTCAACGAGGCGTTTGAGGTTGGCCGCGTTCGGATTGCTGGCCGTGACTCTGCTGGCCACCGCGATAGTTTACGGTGTGCGTTACCGCAAAAACTTCAGCTATGAAATCATCGCCGAGCGTGGCCATCTCTTCGCGCCGAAAGTTACAGGACAGGCGATTGACGAGGCTCTAAGGTTTATCGAATCGCACACCGCGCCCGGCGAATCAATCGCTGTCTTTCCCGAAGGCAGCGATCTGGCTTTTCTGACCGGACGGCGAACGCCGTTCCGCCACCAGATTTTGATTCCGGGATTGATGAGCGAAGAGGACGAGCGAAAGGCGATTGAACGGTTGCGGCAGGAGCCGATCCGTTACGTGTTCGTCGTCAACCGTCCAATGCGTGAATTCGGCGCTGAGGCTTTTGGCCGCGATTTTTACACGAAGCTGGGCGCGTTGATTGATGAGCGTTACCGGCTGGTCAAAGTTTGCGGCTCATCGCGCGACGAGCGGTTGCAGATCGGCGCTCCGGTCTTCTTCATCAATATCTTCGAGAGCCAGAACGTCGCGCGTTAAGGCCTCCGCCGGTTCATTTCTTCAATTTCGGCGGCTCCACGGTTTTCATCTCGCTGACCAACTGTCCCCATTGCCCCTGCTCTTTGCGGAAAACCTCCTCCACCTGATTGACATAAATTTCCAGCCCGGCTTTGTAATCCGTCTCGTTCGACGCCTGTTTCAGTCCGTAAACGCTCGCCTCCGCTTTGTGCAGAGCGCGAAAGGCGTCCTGGTAGAGCTTGGACTGTTGATCGAAAGCGAAGAGGGAAGTGTAAGCCGTAAGCGCCGTCGAGATCGCGGGCAGGATCACGCTCAAGACAACCCACAAGGGTTTTGGCTGAATGCTCGCGGCTGTCAAAACCGAAACCATCGCCGTCAGAAACATCAACGCTCCGGTCAGGATGACCGCCTGCCGGCGCGCCTTCTCGAACTCGCTGTGGCGGGCATTGTAAAACCTGGCCTGATCGTCGTGACGGTGAGTTTGATAAATATCCAGAAACTGCTCGTGGCGATTGCTCATAACCAATCCTTTTTTGATCACTCATTTAACATTGGATTCGATCTCCGCCACGCGGCGGATCAGGTTCTGCGCGCGGTCGGCGTCGTTCGCGTAATTTCCCAGCCGGCCCAGAAAGAGAAAATATTCGGCGCGCAGCGTCTCGGCCTTTAGCCGGTCGGAGAAATACTTCTTCTGCGCGCCGAACTCGCGGGCGATGACCGAAACCATGGTCAGAGACGCCGCAACAGCGGCTTCAGCGACGCCAGGCCAGGCCGCTTTCACATTAGCCGCCTGAATCGCGCCCAGCGCGGTGGCGATGACGCCGCCAACGATCAGAATGATCTGCTGCAGCCGGAACTGGTTCTGCGCGCTCAAAGCGGCGTTGTCCAATTCCCGGAAGTGGGGCATCAACTCACGCTCAAGAATGTCGAAATCGGCTTTGAAGTCCGGGTATTTTTCCCTGCAGTCGGAATACTGGTCGTCAGGAGCGAGATGAATGATCTGCTCCCCTTCCTTCGGACGCCAGCGCAGCTTCGGCAGGCGTTTGAATAATGTGATACTTCTCAACATAGCTCCTCCATTAGCTCGCGAACGCGCTGGCTTCTTCAGCCCGCGAACGCGCTATCTTCATTTAGCCCGCATTCGCGGGCTGAGGAAACCAGGCGGTAAAAATTTTCAGTGCTCTTTGACTTCAGAGCGTGAGAGCAAAAACGCGGAGGCAATGATGATCAATGCGACGCCTTCGACGAGCATGATGTGCGGCAGGTAGAAACGTTTCGAGAGCAATCCGGTCACGAGGCTGCCGAGCGGCATCCCGCCACGGAACGCGACCATGTAAATGCTCATCACGCGCCCGCGCATGTCGTCGGCGACGATCAATTGCACCAGCGACATGATCATCGCAAACAGGATCATCATAAAAATTCCGGCCAGGAACAGAATCACATAAGCCAGCCAGACCAAAGGCGTCAGCGAAAACGCGATGATCATCGCGCCGAAACAGACTTGCATGAGCAGCGCCTTGCGGCCTTTGTTGGCGATGTTGCCCAGCCCGGCGGTGATCAAAGCCCCGGCGACGGCGCCGACGCCTGAGACGGCCACCATTCGGAAATTTCCTTTGGCGCCGATGTGGAAGACGTCGCGTGCGAAGACCGGCAGAAAGGTCATCATCTGCATGCCGAAAAAAGTGCTGGCGAAGGCGAGCAGCGTCAACGAGCGCAGCCCTTCGCTGTGCCAGACGAAATCCAATCCTTCGCGCATCTGGCTGCGCATTCCTCCGGCGGCCGGGCGCGGAATGTGGCGCACGCTGAGCGACATCAACGCGAAGATCACGACCATGAATGAGAGGCCGTTCAATCCGAAGCTGACTGAGGCGGCGACCATCTGGTCGGCGAAAACCGCGAAAGGGAAATTGCCGATTGATCCGCCGACCACGCGCGCAAGCTGGAACTGAATCGAATTGAGCGCGATGGCGTTCTGCAGGTCTTTTTTATCAACCAGCATCGGAATCAGCGACTGATAGGCCGGGCCGCCGAAGGCCTGAACGCATCCGGTCATGAACGCCAGCGTCAGCGCGCTCCAGACCAGGATCATGTTCGGAACTTTGAAATAAGCCAGCGCCGCCAGCGTTAACGCGAAGGTCAATTGCGACCATTGCGACGTGAGCAGAATGCGCCGCCGGTCGAAGCGGTCGGCCAACACGCCTCCGATCAGCGTGAAGATCAATATCGGCGCGGTGCTCAGGAACCCGTTATAGCCGAGGTAGGAGGGGTCGTTCGTCAGTTGGAGCAGAATCCAGGCCAGCGCCGTTTCCTGCAGCCACGTGCCTGAACTGGAAGTGAACGCGCCGAACCAGAGCAGGCGGAAATCGCGGTAGGTGAAAGCGTGGAAGACCCGCGCGAGAGTGATGCGTTTCTCTTCGACGGCGACGGTAGGCGTTTCAGGCGCGGTGAGAGGTTTGGACATTTGATGAACGCGGAATGCGGAATGCGGAATGCGGAATGCTGCGGATTCTGCGCTCAGCGATCAGGTGTCCGCATTCCGCATTCCGCATTCCGCATTCCGCATTCGTGTCAGTTGGTGATTTGGTGTGAACGGCTCTCTTCGCGGATCGGCGTGTAGATTTCGTACCACTTCGCGTGCGCCGGATGATCGGCGTAGGCTTTGGCCGCCGCCTCGCTTTCGAACTCGATGGCGATAGCCGCGTCGTAAGGTTTGTCCTGCGAAGGGCCTTGCACGCGGAGGGTCTTCAGCCAAACGTTCTTGATGCCGGGAACTTCCGCCGCCATCGCCTTGACGCCGTCAATCGCTTTCTGCCGCTGTTCCGCCGTGGAATCCGCTTTCCACTTGACGGTGATGACGTGGACTACCGATTTCGGCTGGCCGAACCTGTTCTGGCCAGCGACCACGCCCAGCGCGAAGATGGCTGCTAGCGCGCAGACGAGCAGAACTTTACGAGAAATGGAATTCATACTTTCCTGATGCTCCTTTGATGGAATTTGTTTGAATGGACTTCACGATGTTGGATTCATCGCGCCTTCTACAGCGCCCGGATAAACCAAGATCGTCGAAGTAAGCGCAGGCATTTTAATACGCCGGTAAAGTACGGTGGCGCACACAAGGCGCTCGCGGAATCGGTTTCAGACGCTTACGGCGACGACTCGCGCGTAACTATACGATCCTTCGCGGACAAAATGCAAAAACTGACGCACGCATGAAACGATGCGCGCCCAGAGGCGATCAGAGCAGGATTTAATTCAGTCTTCACATTTTTCTGAATCCAGCTTAAGCTTCGCCTGCTAGCTTGCTTATCTATTGATCAAACCAATTTGATTGATCGCTGTGGCTCTTCACCATCATTTCAGAGCCTCGTGTGTTCATCTTCTAACCACAACCTTTGGAGGCGCATTATGCGAACAAGCCTTTTGATGAAGTCTGTCCGCTTCATCCCGTTACTGTGTCTGCTGATCATCGCCGCCGCAAGCTCGGCGTTCGCGCAGTTCGACACCTCGACCGTGCTCGGAACCGTCCGCGACTCAAGCGGCGCGGTCTTGCCCGGCGTGACCGTCACGCTGAAGAACATTGACACGAGCATCGCCGTCACCGCTCAGACCGACGCGGACGGCAACTTTCAATTCACCAACGTCCGCATCGGCAATTACCGCGTCAGCGCCGAAAAGCAGGGCTTTTCGACAGCGGTCGCCGAACGCGTCAACGTCACCGTCAATGCCCGCCAGCGCGTTGATCTGGCGCTGCAACCCGGCGCGGTGACGGAAACCGTCACGATCACCGACGCCGCGCAATTGCTCGAAACAGATTCCAGCGTGCGCGGGCAGGTGGTTCAACGCGAACAAATCGTCAACCTGCCGCTCAATGGGCGTTCGTCGGCCAACCTCGCCTTGCTGACGCCGGGCGTCCGTGAATCCAACCAGAATGCGGCCACTGGCAGTGGGCGCGAGGCTTCGTTCAACGTCAACGGCCTTCGCAACACATTCAACAACTTCCTGCTCGACGGCGTGGACAACAACGCTTACGGCACCAGCAACCAGAGCTTTTCCAGCCAGGTGGTGCAGTCTTCGCCCGACGCGATTCAGGAATTCAAAGTTCAGACGAACACCTACAGCGCGGAATTCGGACGCAGCGGCGGCGCGGTCTTCAACGCCTCGTACCGCAGCGGCACGAACGAATTTCACGGCAACGTGTGGGAATACCATCGCAATTCGGCGCTCAACGCCACAGGCTTTTTCAAACCCGTGGGCGGAGTCAAACCGCCGCTCATCCGCAACCAGTTCGGCTTCACGCTCGGCGGCCCGATCATCAAAGACCGCACGTTCTTCTTCCTCGATTACGAAGGCTTCCGGGAGATTCAGAAGAACCTGGTCTTTTCAACCATACCGACGCTCGATCAACGCAACGGCATTCTGAGCGTGGCCGTGCGCGATCCGCTGACCGGAACGAGCTACGCCGCCGGGACGCCGATTCCGATGACGAGTTTCGCGCGCAAGGTCCTGAGCGAATTGCCCGCGCCGAACGTGCCGGGCGCGACCAACAGCAATTACCGCGAACTGGTTCCCAACCGCGGTTACAACGACAAATTCAACATCAAGATTGATCACAAACTGAGCGACAGGCTGAACGTCTTCGCGCGCGTCAGCCATCGCAAGGCCAACAACTTCGAAGGCCCGAACATTCCGGGGCCATCAGGCAGCGGCCAGAACGGCATCGTCAACGTTCTGAACCAGCAACTGGTCGCGGGCGGGACTTATGTTTTCGGCAACACCTCGGCGCTCGAATTCCGGCTGGGCATTTCGCGCATCGAAGCGGGCAAGAAACCTCCGCTCACCGGCGGCCCCAGCATGCGCGAGTTGTACGGCATCACCGGCTTGCCCGATGACCGCACGATCACCGGCGGTTTGACGACGCAAACGATCAACGGCTGGTCGCAGATCGGACGGCAAGCCACCAACCCGCAATTCCAGAATCCATTCAACGTCAATCCGCGCGTCAACTATTCGTTCACACTCGGTCGTCACAGTTTGAAGACCGGCTACGAATATCTGGCCGTCAACACCGACGTGCAGGACACCAACCCGCTGATGGGCCTGGACACTTACACCGGCCAGTTCAGTCGCCCGTCGGGCGCGCCCGCCAACGCACAGCAATACAATCTGGCCGACTTCATGTTCGGCGCGCGCGCGCAATACGAATTCGCCAATCTGCTGGTGGTTCAAATGCGGCGGCGGCTGCATTACGCCTACGCGCAGGATGATTTCAAGGTCAATCAGAAGCTGACGCTCAATCTGGGCGTGCGCTACGAATTCGCAACGCCGTATTACGAAGCGCAGAACCGGCTGTCGAATTACGACCCGAAGACCAATTCGATCATTCAGGCGAAAGATGGCTCGCTCTACGACCGTTCGCTGGTTGACCCCGATTACAACAACTGGGCGCCGCGCATCGGCTTCGCCTACAACGTGCTGGACAAGACGGTGATTCGCGGCGGTTACGGCATCGGCTACGTCCATTTCAACCGCATCGGCAGCGCCGACTTGTTGGCGACCAACTTCCCGCAGATCACTCGCGCCAACGTCACGCAAAGCCCGACTTCGCCGCGCTGCACGGGCACGGCCTTCGTTGAAGGCTGCTTCCGTCCAACGCAGGACGGTTATCCGACCGGGTTGCCGAACAACGTCGTGCTGCACATCCCGCGCGATCAGCGCACGGCTTACATCCAGAACTGGCAGCTTTCGATTCAACGTGAACTGACGTCGAGCATGCTGCTGGACGTGGCTTATGTCGGCAATCACGCCGTCAAATTGATCATGCTGGCCGATCTGAATCAGGCCCGTCCGAACAACGTCGGCGAGAATCTGCCGCTCGACGCGCGCCGTCCGATACCGGGCTTCCGCTCGATTTCGGCGGTGTTGCCGGCGGCCTTCTCGAACTATCACGCGCTGCAGGTGAAGTTCGAGCGCCGGTTTTCAAAAGGCGTGTACATTCTGAATTCGTTCACCTGGTCGAAGGCGATTGACAACGTCAGCCAGGTGCTGGAAGAGCCGGGAGGCAACGAAGGGCGTCCGCAGAACTTGTACGACCTGGCGGCGGATCGCGGACTATCGGCTTACGACCAGCCGTTCAACAACACTACCAGCCTGGTTTGGGAACTGCCGTTCGGCAAGGGCCGCGCGTTCTGGAGTGATATGCCATACGCGCTGGACGCGTTTGTGGGCGGTTGGACGGTGACCGGCATCAACACGATGGTCAGTGGACAGGTGGTCAATTTCCGCTACACGCCGGCGCCGGTGACGGCCAATCTGCCTTCGTTCATCGGCGGCGTGGCGCTCAGGCCGAATTTGGTCGGCAATCCGATCCTGCCGAAAGACGAACGGACGATCAACCGCTACTTCAACACCGAAGCTATCCGGATTCCGAGCGTCAACCAACCGTTCGGCAACGCCGGGCGCAACATCGGGCGCGGCGATTCCTTCTATCAATTCGATTTCGGATTGCAGAAGAATTTCGCGCTGCCGTTCATCAACGAAGTCTCGAAGCTGGAGTTCCGGGCGGAGTTTTTCAATCTGCTCAACAAGACCAACTTCGGAACGCCGAACGGGAGCGCGAACGGAATCGTGTTTGACGCAACCGGGAAGCTGACCAACGGCGGCTCGTTCGGTCTGGTGCGCAGCACAGCGCCTGCGCGCCAGATTCAGTTCGCGTTGAAGCTCAGCTTCTGATGAAGAGGCAGGAGAGATAACGGAACAGACGGAACAGACGGAAAGGACAGAATGTAGCTGAAACCTTCCGTTTGTTCCGTCTTCTCCGTTTGTTCCGTTATCTATTTCTTTCGTAGGCCAGGATGAAGAATGGTTTGTCGCCGAGTTTCGCATTGCTGCTGCTCGGCGAATCGAAGCGCGCAGCGACGTGATAATTCTCGTTGATCCATCGCATCAATCGCTGGTTGTAATCAACGCCGAAAGCCCTGTCGCGGAATTCGGAAGTGTCCAGGTTGGCGATCAGAATCAACGGCGTGTTGCGGATTTTGATTCGCTCGATTGCGTCTATCTCTTTTTCACCCTTCAGGAAGCCCGGATGAACGATCTCTTCGCGCAGCGGGTAGCGGCGGGAGGCCAGGAAATTGATTGTCGTTGCGACGGGCAAGGCGAGAACGTAGTCGCCGGGCGCGGTTCGCTCTTCGACGTAGCGAATCGCGGCCTGCAACGGTTCGCCGATTTCGGGAGTCGTGACGAAGCCGCCGCGAGGCGAACTGACAGTGAACGTGTTG
>WBZO01001974.1_pt1 | contig 28857 bp, 24 predicted proteins | sample 5204261 | NCBI WGS metagenome assembly WBZO01 (sample SAMN12412400, study PRJNA552823) | activated sludge metagenome | isolation source: activated sludge from anammox sidestream of wastewater treatment plant... | place: USA: North Carolina | collected 2017-09
GAAACAGGCAATGACCGACTGGACGGAAACCGAGCTCTCGGCGCTGCGCCGGGCCTATGCCAGCGGCACGACCCGCGTCAGCTATGACGGCAAGTCGGTGGACTATGGCTCGGCCGAGGATCTGCTCGCCCGCATCCGGACCATCGAGCGCGCCATCGACGGGACGACGCGAACCCTGCCGGTGGCGGGGCTGACTGGCTTCTCGCGCGGGGATCGCTGATGGCCGTGAACTGGTTCGACCGCGCCATCGCGTCGGTCGCCCCGCGCATGGCGGCCCGGCGCGTGATCGCCCGGCAGGCCTTCGAGACCCTGACGCGGGGGTATGACGGGGCCGCGAAGGGCCGCCGCACCGATGGCTGGCGCACGCCCGGATCCTCGGCCGATACCGAGATCGGCATGGGCGGGGCGCTGCTGCGCGACAGGATGCGGGATCTCGTGCGCAACAACCCGCATGCGGCCAAAGCCGTGGCGGTCCTGGTCAACAACATCATTGGCGCGGGCATCATGCCGCGCGCCGCCAGCGGCGACGAGGCGCTGGACCGCCGCGTCGACGATCTCTTCGAACGCTGGGCCGAGGCCTGCGATGCCGACGGCCAGTTGGACTTCTACGGGCTGCAGACGCTGATCTGCCGCGAGATGGTCGAGGCAGGCGAAGTGCTGGTCCGCCGCAGGTTGCGGCGAGCGGGTGATGGTCTGCCCGTGCCGCTGCAGTTGCAGGTTCTGGAGGCAGACTTCCTTGATGCCACGAAATCTGGCGCCCTCGGCGCGGGGCGGCTGGTGCAAGGGATCGAGTTCGACTCGCTCGGCAAGCGCCGAGCCTACTGGCTGCATACCGAACACCCCGGCGATGCTTGGGGTGCGCTGAACGGCGGGTTGGGGTCGCGCCCGGTCCCGGCGGCCGAAATCGCTCACGTCTATGAAAAACAGCGGACGCAGGCGCGTGGCGTGCCATGGGGCGCACCGGTGATCCGGGCCCTTCGTGATCTCGACGATTACGAGGTCGCCGAAATCGTCCGCAAGAAGACCGAGGCCTGCGTCACCGCCATCGTCTTCGGCGATGACGAGGCGCAGCAGGGCATCGCACCCGCCGTGGTCGATGCCAACGGCAACCGGGTCGAGCAGTTCGAGCCGGGGCTGATCGCCTATGCCCGTGGCGGCAAGGACATCCGTTTCAACCAGCCCGCCGCCACCGGCGGTTACGGCGAATACAAGCGTGCCAGCCTGCACACCATCTCGGCAGGCTTCCGGGTGCCCTACGAGCTGCTGACCGGGGATCTGAGCCAGGTCAACTATTCCTCGATCCGAGCGGGACTCGTCGAGTTCCGGCGCATGATCGATGCCGTACAGTGGCAGCTGTTCATCCCGATGCTGTGCATGCCGGTCTGGCGCTGGTTTACGGAAGCCGCATGGGCGGCGGGCCAGATCCCGACCCCGGACGTGCCCGTCGAATGGTCGCCGCCGAAGTTCGAGGCGGTCGATCCGCAAAAGGACGCCATGGCCAACCTGCTGGCGATCCGCTCCGGTACGATGACGCTCGCCGAAGTGATCGCCCAGCAGGGCCGCAATCCCGATGCGGTCCTGGCCGAAATCGCCGCGACCAATGCCAAGCTGGATGCGCTGGGCCTGGTGCTCGACAGCGACCCACGCCGGGTCACCAAGACCGGTATCGCGCAGCGGGATGATGCGGCCACCGAACCAGCGCGCGCCGAAACCGACCAATAGGAGACAGGGCCATGCCCGACACGATCATGCCCGTGCCTGCATCGCTGCCGATGCAGACGCGGCGAGAACCCATTGCGCCATCGTCGGTGAATTCCGAGACGCGCTCCGTCGATGTCGTCTTCACCACCGGCGCACCGGTCCGCCGCCGGCGCTGGACCGGCTGGGACAGCTCGGTGCCCTTCGACGAGATCCTCGAGGTCAGCGAGCGGGCCGTCGATCTGTCTCGCCTCAATGCCGGCGCGCCGGCGCTCGACAGCCATTCGGTCTGGTCGTCCTTCTCGCAGGTGGGTGTCGTCGAACGCGCCTGGATCGAGGGCAAGGAAGGCAGGGCCACGATCCGCTTTCCGCGTGAGGGTCTGGACCAGGCCGCCGACCGCATGTTCGGGCTGATCAGCGACGGAATCATCCGCAATGTCTCGGTCGGCTATTCCATCGACCGAGCCAAGGTCGTCGAGGCCAAGAAGAAGGGCGATGTCGAAAAGCGCATCGTCGAGCGCTGGACGCCGCTCGAGGTCAGCTTCGTCACCGTTCCCGCCGATCCGCGCGCGCAGGTGCGCGCCGCCGACCAGACCAGCTATCCGATCGAAATCATCACAACCCGCTCGCACAAGGAGGCCTTCATGCCCGAGAGCACCACCGTCGTTGCGGGAGATGATCCCGCCACCATTGAAACCCGCAACCAGCCCGTTCCGGCTGCGACACCGGCCAAACCTGATGCGGCCGAGGTTCGTGACCAGTCGAAGACGCCGGCAACGCCCGACGCGCCCGACCCCGAAACCGTCGCCACCCGCGCCCGCGAGGCCGAGCGCGACCGCGTCTCCACCATCTACGATCTTGCGGGCCGCCTCGACCTCGAGCGCAGCTTCGCCGAGGATCTGGTGAAGCGTGGCATCAGTATCGACGAAGCGCGTCGCCTGATCCTCGATCAGGTCGCCGCCAAATCCGACGAGACCCGAACCTTTCCCCACGTCACGGTTCCGCTCGGCGGTCAGGATGAGCGCATCACCCGTCGCGACGCGGTGGCGAACGCGCTCCTGCACCGCTACAGTCCGACGCTGTTTCCGCTCGAGGACGCCGCGCGGCAGTATCGCGGTATGACGCTGCTGGAACTCGCCCGCGAAAGTCTCGGCAATGCCGGGGTGAACACCCGCGGCCTGTCGCGCGACGAGGTGGCGACGCGCGCGCTGCACTCGACCTCGGACTTCCCCGAGATCCTCTCGGCCGTCACCAACAAGACGCTGCGTCAGGCCTATGACGTCTATCCCCGCACCTTCACGCTGTTCTGCCGCCAGGTGCTTGCCACCGACTTCAAGGCCATGCACCGGGTCCAGCTCGGCGAAGCGCCGCAGCTGCTCGAGGTCGGCGAAAGCGGCGAGTTCAAGCGCGGAACGCTCGGCGAGAGCAAGGAAAGCTACCGCCTGAAGGTCTACGGTCGGGTCGTTGCCATCACCCGGCAGGTGCTGATCAACGACGATCTCGATGCCTTCACCCGCATCCCGGCCATGTACGGCAACTCCATCGCGCAGCTGGAATCCGATGTGGTCTGGGGGATCATCACCGCCAACCCGGCGATGGCCGATGGCACGGCACTGTTCCATGCCAACCACAAGAACCTTGCCGGCACCGGCGCGGCGCTCGACGTTACCAGCGTCGGTGCTGCCCGCGCGGCGATGGCCAAGCAGACCGGGCTCGACAAGAAGACGGTGCTCAACATCCGCCCCGCCTTCCTAATTGTGCCGGCATCTCTGGAACTGAAGGCCGAGCAGCTGGTCGCGCAGAACCTCGTGCCGGCGTCGAGCGGCAATGTGGTGCCGCAGTCGATCCGCACGCTGGCGCCGATCAGCGAGCCGCGTCTCGATGCCGCCAGCGAAACCGCCTGGTATCTGGCCGCCAGCCCCAACCAGATCGACACCATCGAATACGCCTATCTGGAAGGTCAGCAGGGCGCGTACATCGAAACCCGCAACGGCTTTGACGTCGATGGTGTCGAGATCAAGTGCCGGCTCGACTTCGGCGCCAAGGCCATCGACTGGCGCGGTCTCTACAAGAATCCCGGCGCGTAGCGGCCGGGACCTACCTCCATGAACCCCAACGCACGGGCGGTCCTGACGGGCCGCCCTTCATCTTTCCGAAAGGACTTCCCTCATGAAAAACTACGTCCAACCCGGCAACACCATTACCCTGACCGCGCCCTATGCCGTTGCCTCCGGCGATGGCCTGCTCGTCGGCTCCATCTTCGGCATCGCCTGTGCCGATGCCGCCAGTGGCGAAACGGTCGAGGCCACCGTCGTCGGCGTGTTCGACCTGAAAAAGACCGCCAGCCAGGCATGGGCTGCCGGTGACAAGCTGTATTGGGACAACACCGCCAGGGAAGCGACCAAGACCGCGACCTCCAACGCCCTGATCGGCGTTGCCGTCGCGGCGGTGGCTGGCGGTGCTGGTGACACCATCGGCCGAGTACGGCTGAACGGCTCGTTCTGATGAGTGCCTTCGCCGCCGCCGTCGACGCGCTCTTCGCCGATCCGAACATCGGCAGGGATGCGGTCTATACACCCGACGGTGGCGCGGCCGTGCCGGTGCGCATCATCGCCCGCCGCGCCGACGAGGTCACCGGTTTTGGCGAGGCGCGGCTCTGGTCGGAAACCACACGCATCGACCTGAGTGTTGCCGAGGTGGCAAACCCGCGCCCCGGCGACCGGATCGACATCGACGGCGATGCTTTCCTCGTTCAGGGTGAGCCCGTCCGCGACCGCGAGCGGCTTGTCTGGACCGTGGATCTGCGCCCCGCATGAAACTCGGTATCTGCATTGTTGGCGACATCGCCCGCATCATGGAGGCGGAAACCCGCGCCGGCGAAAAGGCGGTCAGCGCCGCCATGCGGGAAGCTGGCACCAGCCTCAAGACTGCCTGGCGGGCGCAGATCACCGGCGCCGGTCTCGGGGGGCGGCTTGCCCGCACCATTCGCTCCGAGCAGTATCCGAAAGGCCGGCCGAGCCTCAACGCGGCGGCGCTGGTCTGGTCCAAAGCACCGGTGATCGTCGGCGCCCATGACGCCGGCCCGCTGATCCGCTCGAAGGAAGGGTTCTGGCTGGCGATCCCGATGCCGGAAGCTGGCAAGTCCATGCGCGGCGGCCGCATCAACCCCGGTGAATGGGAGCGTCGCACCGGCATGCGCCTGCGCTTCGTCTATCGCCGCACTGGTCCGAGCCTGCTCGTCGCCGACAATGTGCGCGTCAGCAAGTCCGGCCGCGTGCGCGAAAACATCACCCGCCACAAGGATGGCCGGGTGTCCAGCCGTCTGAAAGGTCGCGCCACGGCCGTGATCTTCCTGCTGGTGCCGCAGGTGAAACTGCCGAAACGCCTCGATCTGGCGCGCGATGCACTAGCGATCGAGAATGCCCTGCCTGGGTTGATCGTGGCGAACTGGGAGGAAACACCATCCTGAGCAATGGTCGACATCCATGCGTCATTGGCATATATTGCCATAGCATATGATGGAGACTCGCATGGCCACCCGCAACGTCGTTCTGACCGATACCCAATCTGCTCTGGTCGACCAGCTGGTCGCGTCAGGGCGCTACCAGAACGCCTCGGAGGCTATGCGTGCCGGACTGCGCCTGCTCGAGCGTGAGGAAACCGAACTTGGCGCGTTGCGTGAGCGGCTAACGACGGGGCTTGAACAGGCCCGGCGTGGCGATCTTGCCGACGGCAGTGGCGAAGATGCGATCCGTCGCGCCTTTGCCGCAGCACGTTCGCCATCCTGATGCCCAAACCCTGGCGCCTGACGCGGCAAGCGGAAGCCGCGCTGGTGGAAATTGCCCGCTGGACGCACGAGACCTTCGGTCCGCGCCAGGCCGCCGCCTATGAAGACGACCTGATTGCCCGGTGCATTGCGATTTCCGCCGGCACGGCGATGTCACAGGACTGCCGTCGCCTCATCGATCCGGACCTGCCCGAGGATCTGCGCTTTGCGCGCGCCGGACAGCACTTCATTGTCTTCGTCGAGGATGCCGAGCAGGTGATCATCATCGACTTCCTGCACGGCCGCTCGGACCTGCCGCGACGGCTGGCCGCTCTTGGCGAACCGAAACCCGACAGGGATCACTGAGGCCGGGATGGTCCCGGCTAACCGGGACCATCATGCCCACCACTCGCGAAACCATCCTCGCTGCGTTCTACATGCGGCTTTCGGCACTGTCCGCCACCGTCTTGCGCGGCGACGTGCTGCCTGAGCGCGTGCCGGCCGCAGGGCTGCTGATCCTGCGGGATGGCGAGCCGGGCAATCCCGAGTTGACGCTCTCGCCCCTGCGCTATCACTACCAGCACCGTGCCGAAATCGAGGCCATCGTGCAGGGTGCAAGCCGGGACAGTGCGTTCGATACGCTCTGCGCCAGCATCGGCGCGGCGATTGCCGGCGACCGCACGCTGGGAGGCCTGTGCGACTGGGTCGAGGCGGAAGCGCCGCAGCCGGTCGATCTGCCGGTTGAGGGCGCAGCAACTCTGAAAGCCGCCGTCATCCCGGTGATCCTGCACTATTCCACGGCCGACCCGCTCGGCTGAACCCGACAACATCTGACAAGGACAAGATCATGGCACGAGCCCAAGGGGCGCGGGCGCGAATGGCGCTTGCGTTCGAGACCGTCTATGGCACGCCGCCGGCCAGTGGCTTCACGCGCATGCCGTTTGCCAGCACGACGCTCGGGTCCGAGCAGCCGTTGCTCAACTCCGAGCTGCTCGGCTACGGCCGCGATCCACTGGCGCCGGTCAAGGACGCGGTGACCGCCGATGGCGATGTGGTCGTCCCGATCGACGCCGCTGCTTTCGGCTTCTGGCTGAAAGCAGCATTCGGTGCGCCAACCACGACGGGCACTGCGCCAGGCCCCTTCACCCACACCTTCCAGTCCGGGTCCTGGACGCTGCCGTCAATGGCGATCGAGACCGGCATGCCTGAGGTGCCGCGCTACGCTGTGTATTCCGGCGTGGTGCTCGATCAGTTGACCTGGCAGATGCAGCGTTCGGGCCTGCTCACTGCCACCGCGCGGCTGGTGGCACAGGGCGAGACGGTCAACACCACCTCACAGGCCGGTACGCCGACCGAACTGGACCTCGTCCGTTTCGGGCACTTCAACGGCGCGATCAAACGCAACGGCACGGCGCTCGGCAATGTCATTTCGACCGAGATCACCTACGCCAACAATCTCGACCGCATCGAGACCATCCGTGCCGACGGCATGATCGACGGCGCCGATCCGTCCATTGCCGCGCTCACCGGCCGTACCGAGGTGCGCTTTGCCGACGCGACGCTGGTGACACAGGCGATCAATGGCACGCCCTGCGAGCTGGAATTCTCCTACACGCTCATCTCCGGTGAGAGCCTGACCTTCACCGCGCATGCCGTCTACCTGCCGCGGCCGCGCATCGAGATTTCCGGACCGCAGGGCGTGCAGGCTTCGTTCGACTGGCAGGCCGCCCGCGACGCCACGCTGGGACGGATGTGCACCGTCGTTCTCGTCAATGATGTGGAGACCTATTGACCATGATCCGCCTCGACCTTTCCACAAATCCACGCTGGCTCGATCTGGGAGCCGGCCTGCGCCTGCATGTCCTGCCGGTCACCACGGCCATCATGGTCGCCGCCCGCAACGATCCGCTTGTCGAGGCTCTGCTGGAGGACGCCAGCCAGGAGCAGATGGCGCTGGTCATGGCCAAAGCTGTCGCCCGGCGCGTGGTGACAGATTGGGAGGGTGTCGGCGACGCGAATGGCAAGCCGGTGGCGATCACCCCGGAAGGGATCGACGCATTGCTCGACATCTGGCCGGTGTTCGAGGCGTTCCAGACCCGGTGTCTTGCGCCGCATCTGATGCTGGAAACGGAAAAAAACGTCTCATCGCCCTTGCCGAGTGGCACTTCGGCGGGGGCGAACGCTACTGCGCGGCCTGCCAGAGCTCGTGTCCGGACTGCCCGGCGCAGCTGAACCATCCGGAAACGCCGGAAGGTTGGCAGGTCTGGGACCTCGTCCTGCGCCTGACCGGACAATTGCGCCTCGCTGGCGGAGTGGGCGCTACGGTTGTCATCGGCTGGGACATGACAGCGGCGCTCACCATGGCGCGGGCGCTCGGGGTCGATCCGCTGATCGCTGTCGAGTGCCTGCCCGCAATCGAAGCGGTGATGGTGCGCAAGCTCAACGAACAGATGGCGGCCGAACGCGGCTGATCCGACGAGGTTCACTTCCATCATGGCAGAAAAGCGCGTCTCCGTCCGGCTGGTCGCCGAGGGCGGCCGGCTGGTCAGGTCCGAGTTTCAGGGCGTTGGCGAAGCTGGCGAGGCGAGCTTCAAGCGCATCGAGAAGCAGGCCGATATCACCGGCAAGGTCGTGCGCCGCGTCATGGGTGTGCTGGGTGCTGCGATCAGCGTCCAGCAACTCGTCACCTATACCAACACCTGGACGGATCTGCGCTCGCGGGTCGATCTCGCCACCGGGAGCCAGGAAAAGGGTGCTGCCGTCATGGAGCGGCTCGCCGCCATGGCGAGGCGCACCTATTCCGGCATCGAACAGACCACGGAATCCTGGCTCGCCAATGCCACGGCGCTCCGGGAACTGGGGCTCTCCACGAAAGAGAGCCTCGAATTCACCGAAGCGCTCAACAACGCCATGGTGGTGTCAGGCGCCAAGGGCGAACGGGCGGCCTCGGTGCAGAACGCGCTGTCGAAGGCCATGGCGCTCGGCAAGCTTTCCGGTGACAACCTCAACACGGTGATCGCCAGTGGCGGGCGGGTCGCCGAGCTGCTGGCGGCGGAACTCGGTGTCAATGTCAACCAGCTCCGCAGCCTCGGCGCGGAAGGCACGATCACCGGCGATGTGATCCGTCGCGCATTGGTCGGCAATCTCGAGCGTCTGCGCGAGGAAGCCGACAGCATGCCGGCCACCATCGGCGATGCCTTCACGCTGCTGTCCAACGCCGCCCTGCAACTGGTCGGCTCCTGGGACACGATGGCGGGCGCTTCGTCCACGGTGGCGGGCGCGATCATCCTGCTTGCCGACAATCTCGAACACCTTGCCGCCATCGGTGTCGCTTTCGCCGGCTTCATGGCCGGCCGCTGGGTTGCGGCCTTCATTGCCGCCCGCATTGCCACCTTCAGCCTGTCGGGCGCGCTGGCGCTGCTGCGTGGCGCCATCATCCGTACCGGCATCGGCGCACTGATCGTCGCTGCCGGCGAGCTGATCTACTGGTTCGGCCAGCTGGTGAAGGGCGCCGGTGGTTTCGGGCATGCGCTCGAGCTGATGGGCAATCTGGCCAAGGCAGTCTGGGACGGCATCAAGACGGTTGCCTCCTCATTCGTCGACGATTTTCGTTCGATCAAGGCCAGCGTCGAGCTGCTCTGGCTCAAGCTGATGGCGTTCCTCTCGAACAAATGGGCCGATTTCCTCGCCACCATCGGTCCGACTTTCAACTCTGTCGCCGAGACGCTCGGCACGGATGCCCGGATCGACTGGTTCGGGGCGCAGTCCTACGCCTCGATGCTCGACCATGCCGTCAGCAATGCCGGCGTCATGGCGGATCGTTATCGCCAGCGCGCGCAGGACACGCGTGCCCATGCTTTCGATGCCGTCGGCCCGGCGGCACAGGCACTGGGTGACGCCATCAAGGGGGCGGACAGCGCTGCTTCACTCGACGATGCTGCCGCTGCGGCCGGCCGCGTGACCACTGCCCTCGACAAATCGGCAACTGCGGCGAGGAAGGCCGGCAAGGCCAACAAGAAGGCATCCGACGAAGCCGTCACCGGCTGGGATGCGGTGGTCAAGAGCCTTTCCGACTATGCCGCAAAGGCGCGTGACATCGGCGCCGATGTCGGCAATGCGCTGGTCAACGCGTTTCAGGGCGCGGAGAATGCCATTGGCGAGTTCGTCAAAACCGGCAAGCTGAAGTTCGGCGATCTGGTCACGTCTCTCATTGCCGATCTCGCCAAGCTCGCCGCCCGGCGCTTCATCCTCGGGCCGATCGCCGGCGCTCTGTCGAACGCATTGGGCAGCCTCGGTGGCAGCGTGTTCGCCAACATCCTGCATGCCGGCGGCCTGGTGGGTGCACCCGGACCTGGCCGCATGGTGCCGGCCATGGCCTTTGCCGCGGCGCCGCGCATGCATGCAGGCGGCTGGGCCGGCCTGCGTCCCGACGAAGTGCCGGCCATCCTGCAACGAGGTGAGCGGGTGCTCTCCCGTCGTGAAGCCGCCGCTGCAACACGTGGTTCATCTGCTCCGACCGTCAACGTCACCATCATGACCCGCGATGCCGAAAGCTTCCGGCAATCGCGCACGCAGGTTGCCGCCGACATTGCCCGCGCGGTCTCGCTCGGCCGACGCAGTCTCTGAGGTTCTTCAGACATGGCTTTCCATGAGGTCCGGTTTCCGGACGATATCTCGCGCAGTGCACGTGGCGGGCCGGAACGGCGCACCCAGATCGTCGAGCTGGCCTCGGGCGACGAGGAGCGCAATGCCAGCTGGGCCAACTCTCGTCGCCGTTATGATGTCGCCTATGGGATTCGCCGCGCCGACGATCTGGCGGCGGTCGTCGCCTTCTTCGAGGCAAGGAATGGGCGGCTCTACGGGTTCCGGTTCAAGGACTGGGCCGATTACAAATCCTGCCTGCCATCGGCAACACCCACTGCCACCGATCAGCTGATCGGCACCGGTGACGGCAGCACCAAGGTGTTCCAGCTGGTCAAGCGCTACAGCTCTGGCAGCCAGAGCTGGGTGCGGAGCATCGGCAAACCCGTCGCGGGCAGCGTCAGGATCGCGCTCGCCGGTACGCCCAAGCCCTCCGGCTGGTCGGTCGACACTGCAACCGGGCTCATCACCTTCAGCACGGCGCCCGCTGCGGGCGTCGCCGTCACCGCCGGCTTCGAATTCGACGTGCCAGTCCGCTTCGACACCGACCTGCTCGACATCACCCTCGATCTCGAGCGGCTTGGCTCGATCACCTCCATTCCCCTTGTGGAGATCCGAAGATGAACGATGAACCCGGCTTCATCGCTGGCGTGCTGCGCGACCTTGGCGTCTCGACGGCGGTGATCCTTGCCGCCTGGGGTGCGCTTGGCGGCGCCACCAATGCGCTCACCACCCGCATGCGGCTGCGCGATGCCCTGCGTCACATCCTGCTCGGTGGCATCATCGCCGCCGGCATGGGGAGCTTTTCCATGGCGCTGGTCACCAGATGGCTCGGCCTGCCGGCGGAAGCGATCCCGGCCGGCGGTGCGGCAGGGTCCGCCGCCTATCTCGTCGGCGTCTTCGGTCCTGCCTTCATCGAGGTCGCGCTCGCCCGGCTGCGCGGTTCGAAGGGAGGCGATCACGATGCGTGAGCTCCTGCGCCTTGCCCGCCAGCTGCGTTGCGACAGCCCAGATCCGCGCGAGACCTTCGTCCATCGCCTGCGCATCGGGACCGTGGTCGCGCTTCTCATCCTGATCGTCTTTCTCCTGAGGTAATTCCATGAACGGGAATTTCAAAAGCTGCCTGGCGGTGACGCTGGGCTACGAGGGCGGCTGGTCGGATCATCCTTCCGATCCCGGCGGCGCCACCATGAAGGGAATCACGCTCGCCACCTATCGCCGCTTCCGGCCGGGCGCGACAAAGTCCCAACTGCGCAACATTCCGGCAAAGGACGTCGAGGCGATCTACCGTGCCGGATACTGGGAGCCGGTCGGCGGCGATCGACTCGTTGCCGGTGTCGATCTCGCCACCTTCGATGCCGGGGTGAACTCCGGTCCCGCACGCGCGAAACAATGGCTGATGGCGTCGATCGGCGGCCCCGATCACGAGACGGTCAAGAAGCTCTGCGCCCGGCGTCTCGGTTTCATGCGCGCGCTCGCCATCTGGAAGACTTTTGGCCGGGGCTGGTCGCGGCGCGTTGCCGAGATCGAGGCCAAGGGTGTGGCGTGGGCATTGGCACGAACGGCGAGTCCTGCTCAGACCCGCGAGCAATTGGCGAAGGAAGCGACGGCCGCCAGTTCCACATCCAGGAAGCAGACCGTCGGTGCCGGCACGGCAGGTACCGCGACCACTGCGGGGAGCGGCCAATCCGCAACATGCCAACCAGATCGCCGGCTGGGTGCTGGGCGGTCTGCTGGCGGCCGGGGCGGTTGTCGCCGCCATCCTCATCATCCGCGCCATCATCCACCGTCAGCGCGCCTCAGCCTATGCCTCCGAAGCGGAAAGGGTCGAATCATGAGCGCCGTCCTCGCCTCCATTCTGATCGATGTCGCGGCAAAGGTTGGCGCACCGATCATCAAGCAACTGCTGGAAAAGCATGTCGGCGGCACAGCCGGCGAGATTGGTGGCATGGTCATCGACGCCATTGCCGGCAAGGCCGGCGTGCTGCCCGACGATCTGCCTTCCGTTCCTGCCAAGGACCTAGAAGCGGCGGTGGTCGCCACCGAGGCGGAAACACCTCAGCTTGTTACCGCATGGGTCGAACAGCAGCGCGAGGCAAACCGGCTGATGCTGGCCGAGCTGGACAAGAGCGAAAGCTGGTGGACATGGGCCTGGCGCCCCGCATGGATGTGGTTCCTCGGCTTTCTCTTCCTGTTTCGGCTGGTGCTGGTGCCGATCACCGATGCCGCCCTCGGTTCCGACATCGCGGCGTCCGTGGATCTCTCCACCATGATGACGCTGACTGCCTGGTTCATGGGCCTCTACATGGGCGGCCACACGCTCAAGGACCTGGCTGTCAAATGGACGGCGCGGTCGTGATGGTCGGTGAGCGAGAATGAAGAACCTTTCCCCTGAACTGCAGGCCCATCTCGACGAGGGCACGACGACGCTCGGCTGGTGCTGGCGCATCACCCGTGCAGATGGCGTCGTCTTTGGCTTCACCGATCATGACCGGGCGCTCCAGTTCGACGGCACCACGTTCGAGCCGGAAAGCGGGCTGACGGCTTCCGAGGTGCGTTCCGGTTCGGACCTCTCGGTCGATGCGCAGGATGCGCAGGGTGTGCTGTCCTCCGACCGCATCACCGAAACCGACATTCTCGACGGCCGCTGGGACGCGGCGCAAGTCGAGGTCTGGCGGGTGAACTGGCAGGACCCGAGTCAGCGCGTCCTGCTCCGCCGTGGCGCCATTGGCCAGATCCGGCGCGGCCGGCTCGCCTTCGTCGCCGAAATGCGCAGCCAGGCGCATGTGCTGGGCCAGACCGTCGGCCGCATGTTCCAGGCGACCTGCGATGCCGAGCTTGGTGATGGGCGCTGCCGGGTCAATCTCGATGCGCCGGCCTTCAAGGGTAGCGGTGCGGTGATCGACCTGCTGCGCGACCGCGCCTTCACCGCCTCCGGCCTTGGCGGCTTTGCGGCGGGCTGGTTCGGCTTCGGCACGGTGACCTGGACCAGCGGCGCCAATGCGGGACGCCGGACTGAAGCTCTGTTCCACGATCTGACGGACGGCCTCGCCATCCTGACCCTGCTCGAGGCGCCGGTGCTGCCGATTGCCGAAACGGACGCATTCGTCATCCGCGCCGGCTGCGACAAGCGACTCGCGACCTGCGCGGCGAAATTCTCCAACGTCGCCAATTTTCGTGGTTTTCCGCATATCCCCGGCCAGGATGCCGTATTGCGTTATGCGACACGCGATGGCGGCCATGATGGAGCGGTGTTGTGAAACCGGCCGTTGCCAAAAAGATCGTTGCCACTGCGCGTTCCTGGCTCGGCACGCCCTATCACGACCAGGCAAGCCTCAGGGGCGTCGGCTGTGATTGCCTTGGCCTCGCGCGCGGAGTCTGGCGCGAGGTGGTGGGCAACGAGCCGTTCGTGATCCCGCCCTATAGCCGCGACTGGGGCGAGACCGGCCCACACGAAGTGCTGGTCGAGGGCGCGCGTGGCGCCATGATCGAGATTGCGCCAGACGATGCGGGGCCCGGCACCCTGCTGATTTTCCGCATGGAGCGCCGCGCCATCGCCAAGCATGTCGGCATCCTGACCGAAGCCGACACCTTCATCCATGCCTATGAGCGGCTCGGCGTGATCGAGGAACCGCTCACGCAACCCTGGCGGCGACGTATCGCCTTTGCCTTCCTGTTTCCACGGCCGGCCCCGTTCGGGCGCAAACACCCCCGCCACAAGAAGAAATCCTGATCCATGGCTACCCTTGTTCTCGGCGTTGCCGGCGCCGCCATTGGCGGCTCGATCGGCGGCACGATCCTTGGCGTCAGCGCCGCGACCATCGGCGGCTTCATCGGCTCGACCGTGGGTTCGGTGGTCGACAGCTGGATCATCTCCTCGCTGGCGCCGACCCAGCGCATCGAAGGCCCGCGCCTCGACAGCCTGCGCATCACCTCATCGACCGAAGGCGCTGTCATTCCACGGCTCTATGGCCGCATGCGCATCGGCGGCAACATCATCTGGGCAACGGATTTCCGCGAGGAGACCCGGACGACCACCCAAGGCGGTGGCAAGGGCGGCGGTGGCGGCAAGGTCAGGACGACGGAGTATCTCTACTATTCGAGCTTCGCCGTGGCGCTCTGCGAGGGGCCTATCACCGGCATCGGCCGCATCTGGGCCGATGGCAAGCTCATGGACACGTCCGGCATCACCTGGCGCTGGTATCCCGGCGACGAAAGCCAGAGCGCCGATCCCTTCATTGCCGCGAAGATGGGCGCCGCCAACACACCATCCTATCGCGGCACCGCCTATGTGGTGTTCGAGGAACTGCCGCTGACGGACTATGGCAACCGTCTGCCGCAGGTCTCCTTCGAGGTGTTCCGGCCGCTCGCCGACCCCGATACGGCGGAAGGGTTGACGCAGGCCGTTACCATGATCCCGGCCTCGGGCGAGTTCACCTATGCAACGCAAGCCATCCGCAAGGGCGACAGCGGCGCACAGCAGGCGGAAAACCTCAACGCGCTTTCCGACACCGCCGACATGGTCGTGGCGCTAGACCGGCTGCAGGCCATCGCGCCGAAGGTCGAGAGCGTCTCGCTGGTGGTGGCCTGGTTCGGCAATGATCTGCGCGCCGGCAACTGCACGATCCGCCCCGGCGTCGAGGTTCCGGCCAAAGCGACCAGTCCGAAGACGTGGAGCGTGAATGGCGTTGCCCGCGCCAATGCGCATCTGGTCAGCCGCGATGCCGAGGACCGCCCCGTCTATGGCGGCACGCCTGCGGATTTCGCGGTCGTGCAGGCGATCAAGGAGATGGAGGCGCGCGGACTGCGCGTCACCTTCTATCCCTTCATCCTGATGGACGTGCCGCCCGGCAATACGCTGCCGGCCCCTTACTCCGACAACGCCGCCGAGACCGGTCAGCCGACCTTCCCGTGGCGTGGCCGCATCACCTGCTCGCCGGCGGCGGGTTACGCCGGAACCGTCGATAAGACCGCTGCCGCTGCCACGCAGGTTGCGAGTTTCTTCGGCGCGGCAACGCCTGCGAACTTTGCCGTCTCTGGAGAAACCGTCAGCTGGACCGGCCCGGCCGGTGACTGGGGCTTCCGGCGCATGGTGCTGCACTATGCGCATCTGTGCAAAGCCGCCGGCGGCGTCGATGCCTTCATCATCGGCTCGGAAATGCGCGGCCTCACCACGATCCGTTCCGGTGCGTCGATGTTTCCTGCGGTTGCTGCCCTCAAGAGCCTCGCGTCCGATGTTCGCGCGATCCTTGGGCCGGGAACGAAGATCGGCTACGCCGCCGACTGGAGCGAATATTTCGGGCACCAGCCTGCGGACGGCAGCGGTGATGTGTTCTTTCATCTCGATCCACTCTGGTCCGATGCCAATGTCGACTTTATCGGCATCGACAACTACATGCCGCTCTCCGACTGGCGCGACGGGTTCGACCATCTCGACGCACGAGCCGGCTGGCCCGCCATCCACGACCGCGCCTACCTGCAGGCGAACATCTCCGGCGGTGAAGGTTTCGACTGGTTCTACGCCTCCGATGCCGACCGGATGAACCAGATCCGCACACCGATCACCGATGGCGCTGCGGGGAAGCCATGGGTCTTCCGCACCAAGGATTTGCGCGCCTGGTGGTCGAACCAGCACTTTGATCGCCCGGGCGGGATCGAAAGCGCCACCCCGACGGCATGGGTGCCGCAATCGAAGCCGATCTGGTTCACCGAGCTCGGCTGCCCGGCCATCGATCGCGGCACCAACCAGCCCAACGTCTTCTTCGACCCGAAATCCTCCGAGAGCTTTACGCCATACTTCTCGCGCGGCTGGCGCGACGATGCCATCCAGCGGGCGTATCTGGAAGCCACCTGGCTCTGGTGGGGCGAAGCCGCGAACAACCCGACCTCGAGCGTCTATGGCGGGCGCATGGTCCATGTGCCGGAATGCGCCGCTTGGACCTGGGACGCGCGGCCATACCCATTCTTCCCCGAACTGACCAATGTCTGGACCGACGGCCCCAACTGGCGGCTTGGTCACTGGCTGAGCGGGCGCCTCGGGGCCGTTTCGCTCGCAGCACTTGTCCGGCATCTGTGCCTGCGCGCCGGAATGCCCGAGAACCGGATCGACGTCTCGGGTCTGTGGGGCGCGCTCGAGGGCTATGTCATCGGCGCGCTGGAAAGCCCGCGCGTCTCAATCTCGAATCTTGCCCGCCACTTCGGCTTCGATGCCGTCGAGAGCGAGGGCAAGATCCGTTTCGTCATGCGTGGACGGGCAGCAGTTTCTACCATCTCGACCGACGCCATGGTCGCGCCCGGTCAGGATGAAGTGCTGGAACTGACCCGTGGCCAGGAGACCGAACTGCCTCAGGCGTTCAAGTGGCAGGTGGCGCGTGCCGACGAGGACTATGATGCGGCCGTGGTGGAAGCCCGACGCATCACCGTCGAGGCAAGTCGCATTTCCTCGGAAACCTTCCCCTTTGCTGTGCCGCCGGAAGAGGCCGAACGTCGCTGTCGCCGCGCCCTGATGGAAGCCTGGACCGGGCGCGAGAGCGCCATCTTCCGCCTTCCGCCGTCGCGGTTGGCGCTCGACCCGGCCGATGTGATCCGGCTCGATCACGATGGGCGTGAGATCGGCTTCCGCCTTGTGTCGGTCGCCGATGCCGAAGCCCGCGCCATCGAGGCGATACGTCAGGACCGGCAGGATTACGACCTGCCGCCCGGCGCTGCGCGACCTGCGACGCCGGCAAAGATTATCGCCTTCGGCGCACCGGAGGTGGTGATCCTCGACCTGCCGCAGCTGGTCGAAGGTCACATCCCGCACCATCCGCTGATCGCTGCCCATGCGGTGCCATGGCCGGGACAGATGGCTGTGTTCCGCAGTCCGGGCACCGACGGCTTCGAACTGGTCACCGCCTTCACCACCCGTGCCCGCATGGGCGCGCTGGTCAACGATCTCTGGTCCGGGCCGGTGTCGCGCTTCGACCATGGCAATGTCCTGATCGTCGATCTCGTCTCCGGCACGCTGGAAAGCGTCACCGACCTGGCCCTGTTCGGCGGCGCCAACGTTCTGGCCGTCGAAAGCGCCCCCGGCACCTGGGAAATCCTGCAGGCCGGATCGGCCGAACTGATCGCGCCGGGTCGCTATCGCCTGACGCGGCTGTTGCGCGGGCAGCGTGGCACGGAACAAGCGATGGGCGATCCGGTGCCGGCCGGCGCGCGCGTGGTGGTGCTCGACAGCCTGCTCGCCGATCTGCCGGTTGCCGAGGCCGATCTCGGCATTCCGTGGAACTGGCGGATTGGCCCGGCCGCAAAGCCGGTCAGCGACGAGACCTATGTCGCACGCAGTTTTGCACCCGAAGGCATCGGGCTCCGGCCCTTCATGCCGGTGCATGTCGAGCAGCCATGGCACAGAGCGCGCGTGCCCGGTGATCTCACCATGCGCTGGACGCGCCGCGATCGCTCGCTTGCCGCCGACAGCTGGAACGCCGCCGAAGTGCCGATGAGCGAGGCGACCGAAGCCTATGTGGTCGACATCCTCGACGGTCCAGTCGTCAAGCGATCCTTGACCACTGCCACAATCAGCGCCGTCTACACCGCCGCCGAGCAGACGGCCGATTGGGGCGCGCCGCTTGGTCCCGGCGATTCCCTCACCGTGCGCATCGCCCAGCTCGGGCAGCTGTTTGGCGCTGGCGCCGCGAACCTCACCACCCTCTGGTTCTGATCAGGAGAGTTGTCGATGTCCGACACCACGGCGCATCTGGCGCTGCCCTTCGTCATGGCCGCACAGGCCCAGAAGCATGCCACCCACAACGAGGCGCTGCGCCTGCTCGACGGCATCGTGCAGTTGTCCGTGAAGGATCGAGATCTGACTGCGCCACCGGCGAGCCTCACCGAGGGCGACCGCTACATCGTAGCCTCGGGCGCCAGCGGTGTTTGGACGGGTTGGGATCTGAACATTGCGCTCTGGGTCGACGGCGCCTGGCTGCGCTTGCCACCGCGCGCCGGCTGGCGGGCATGGGTGGAGGACGAGGGATTGCTGCTGGTCTATGACGGCTCTGTCTGGATCGGCACGACGCCCGGCGAGCTGCAGAACATGGCGCTGCTCGGTCTCGGAACTACTGCCGATGCGGCCAATCCGTTCTCGGCCAAGCTCAATGCCGCGCTCTGGACCGCCAGGACCGTCGCCGAAAGTGGCACCGGCGATCTCTTCTACACCATGAACAAGGAGGCCGCCGGTTGCGACCTCGGCCTCACCCTCCAGACCGGCTATGTCACCAAGGCGCTGATGGGCCTGTTCGGCTCGGACAGGTTCCGGCTGGCGGTCTCCGCCGACGGCAGCAGCTTCTTCGACGGACTCATCGTCGACAACGCCACCGGCATCGTCGATCAGCCCCGGCTGCCGCGCTTCAAGGGCTACACCAACTACGACAACTATGTCGCCGTCGACACCTGGACGAAGATCGGCATCAACAACACCGACTACAACGACCAGAGTGCCTTCGACGCCGGCAACAACCGGTTCATTGCGCCGGTCGCCGGCACTTACCTCTTCGGCGCCACGCTGCTCTACAAGGTCAATTCCAGCACTACGGCGCGGATGCGCGGGCGGCTGGTGCTAAACGGCTCGACCGAAATCCGTGGGTCATTCGGCGAGATATCCGGCGCGCACGCCTCCGAGGCGACGGCGCTCTGGCTGCAGACCATGGCGTCACTCGCCCAAGGCGACACGGTGGAGTTGCAGGGCACCTTTCGTGTGGCCGACGGGTATTTCGCCGCCGACCATACGTCATTCTGGGGCTGCAAGGTCGGCTGATCCGTGAAACGCCATGGCCGGCGCGTCGATCGCGCCGGTCCCGCGGGAGCACCTGCTCGGCTGAGCCGGTCTCTGGCTCGCGATCTATAGCAGCGACCACACCATCAAGTCGGTTACGGGCCGATAGCGAACAGGGTGGCTATCGTGCCAAGTCGTCGAGGAATTCGGAGGCTGGATCGACGCCGGTGATCAGCAGCCGGTCGCGGGCGCGGGTGCAGGCGACATAAAGCAGATGACGTTCGGTGTTGTAGACCTCCTCCAGATCGGACTCATCGGCGACTGTCTCGATCCGCTCCTGCAACGGCAGCACCTCGTCGTCGCACGCCATCACGGCGACTGCGCGGAATTCGAGGCCCTTGGCGAGGTGCATGATGCTGATTGCGATCTTACCTGCTTCTGCCTCTACCTTGTCGCTCAGCTCGACACCCGATGCGCCAGCGGTCTTGATCGCGGTCCGCGCACGCTTCAGTTGCTCGCCGGTTCGAACGAACAGGCCGACCTCATGCGGCAGGCAGCCCTCTTTCAGGCGATCGGCGAGCCAGTGCCCGACGACTTCGCTCTCTTCCGTGGCCGTATCGAAGGTGCAGATCTCGGGTGCCGGCCCGTTGAACACGGAGATGGTGCCGCGGCGGCTCTCGGTGTTGCCGTCAACGTCGGAGATGTTCGGCGGCAGTAGCCGATCCGCCTGGGCGCGGATCTGGTGGGAGGTGCGATAGTTGATCCGCAATGTGTGGGAGCGTCCACGCAAGTCGATGCCGAGCGATTTCCACGAGAAGGGTTGCTGGAAGATGCGCTGTCCGAGATCGCCGGAGAAGAACAGCCCGTCCGGCTTGTGCGAAACCAGTGCGGCCAGGAAGCGGGCCTCGGCCACGCTGATATCCTGCGCCTCGTCGACGACCGCGAAATCGAACGGCCGCTTCTCCGTCGCGCCATAATGCGCCGCGAGACGGCCGAACACGCCGGACCATGTCACCGCCTTGCGCTCGGCGAGACCGGCGCGCAACTGCTCGAAGATCGACCAGAGTGCTTCCCGCTGCTTGCCGCCAATCCGCGTCTTGCGGCCAAGGCGCGAGACATCGCGGTACCCCTCCCAGCTTTCGATCTGCCAGGCATCGACGACCTCCGACCATTCCCCGGCGAGGAAGGGCAAGGAGAACTTCTGGCCATCGTCCTGTCCCGCCGCCTTGGTGAGCAGAGTGTGAACGAGGGACGGCGAGGCGATGTTCGGCTGCCCGAAAAGACTGGAATAGAGATCATAGGCGACGCCCGTGATGGACTGCACGGTGATCCGCGCCAATACGGCCGGTTCGTTTCCGGCCAGATGCTGCAGTTTCACCTTCAGCGCATTTGCGAGCGCCTTGGAGAATGTCGTCAGCAGTATTTGCGCCTGAGGATCGTTGCGCGCCAGATGCACCGCGCGATGCAGCGCGACCACCGTCTTGCCCGTACCGGCCGAACCCGAAATCCTCGCCGGCCCCGAATAGCTGCGCTCCACATATTGCAGTTGGTCGGGATGAAGAAAAACCGCCCATTTCTCCCAAGGATAGTCGAGCGCGCGCTGCAGTTCCTCGATGTTGGTCAGGACCCGGAAACGTCGCTGCGCATCGGGATGGGCGAAGGGGTCCGCCTCCACGGGTGCCGTCACGGGCGGCTCCGGCTTCTCGCCCACCGCCAGCTTCAGGAGCGCCTCCTGCGCCTCCTGCGGCAGATGGGAGATGATGTCGAACAGGGTGTCCTCGGTCGCCCGGCGAACGTCCTCCACCCACTCCTCGGGTACCCCGAAACCCATCAGCTCGAATTTGCGCAGATTGTCGAAGAGTTTCGGCTTCGCAGCCGGCGCGGGGGCAACCGGCTCCGCGACCTCCTTCGGCTTGAAGATCTCCACCTCTTCGACGCGCTCGCGCACCTCGACGAGCTGCATGGCGCCCGTTGTCGGATGCCGCTCGATCTTGCGCCGCTCGGCCCATTTGTAGGCGTCGTCGTGGTGATCGACATAGACGAGCAGCAGGCTCGATTGCGTGCGGTGGACGATCAGCCGAATGTCGGCGTTCACCCGCACCGACCAGAAATTCGGATCCTTGGCGCGGTCCAGCTTGTGGAAGGAAAGCCCGGGCGCGGAGGCATCGAGTTGCAGGTCGAAGGCGGTCGTCTTCACTGCCTTCTGTTCCTGCGCGGTCAGCCTGGACAGGCTGTCGGTGAACGTGTCCGCAATCCGGAATTCCATGCTTAATCCACCCCATACTCCGCCAGCCGCCGTTCAGCCGCGGCTACGACCTCGGGCTCGAACTCCTGCCGATATTTCAGGATCAGCGATTCTGCCGACATGTCGGCCATTCCGAACTCCATCAGCTTCAGGAATCCCTCTGACGGTTTCGGCTTGAGTGCGAGATCGGCAAGGGTCTTGCGGACACCGGCGCGGGCGAGCTTCTGCCTGGTGCGTGACAATCGAGTGGTTCTGCCGTTCTGCTCGCTCAGCGCTTCTTCTAGCGCTCGCATGACAGCGGCGAAATCGGCTGCGAGCGGGTCGTCAATGTCGCGGCCTTCGATGCGACATAGCTGACGGAAGGCGGCCTGATAGACATCGTCCCGCCCCAGCCGGCGGGCATTCGCCATCCAGTTCCGCAGCTTTTGCTGATCCCATTCCTCCGAGAGATCCGGCGCCTTCGCTCCCATCGTGCTCATCCCCCGACCGACCTGTTAGGCTTCAAGGCGCTCACCCCACCGAGAACACCTTCATGACCTCGTCGCCGAGGTGATTGATGACCTTCACTGCGATTCGGCCCGACGCCGGCTTCGGGAAGGGGCGCGACGTGTCGCTGTGCAGGCTTTCCCAGGCCTCCTGGTCAATCTCGGCCTTCAGCGTCGTCTTCAGCGCCTTGTAGGGATCGTTCGCGCCAAGGAAGTAGGCGTGGCGGACGAAGAAGCTTTCCTCGTTGTAGTCGGTGTCGAGCATCCACAGCGCGATGCCGTCGGTGCCTTCGGAGACGACTTCGCCCGACTGCGGCTTGAAGACGTCGACGCCGAACACCTTCACCCGGATCATGCCGTCGCCGGCGTCCTCGATCTTGATGTCGGGCTCGCCGAAGATGACAAAGAGGTTGCCCGCGCCGGTCGATTTCAGGTCGCCGCCCATATGCAGGTCGGGGTTCATGCGGGCTTTCAGCACCGGCACGCGGCCGAGCTTGTCGAACTCGGCGGAATGGGCATCGTAGTTGAAGGCGCAGGCAATCAGCACGTCAAAGCCCGCATCCCCGGCCTCGCGCGCGGCCGCCACCAGATCCGGGCGGGACACGGTGCCGAACTCGGGCCCGATAAAGATGCCGGCGCGGCGCTGGACCTCGCCCTCCATGAACGTGCCCTCGGCGCAGATGAAACGGCCGGGCCAGCCGGTCAGGCTGGTGAAGGCAATCCGGTCTTCCTTGTGCGCCTGCTGGACGCCGGCGGCCTTCAGGTTCTCCAAGATCATGTGCGCGAAGTCGGTCACGCTCTCGTCGCGATCCGCCGCCTTGCGCTTGCCCTCGGCGGCCTCCAGCACATCGATCAGCTCGTCGTTCCAATCCACTGCAAGTGTGCGGTGGGGCGAGAGGCTTTCGACCGTGAACGGGCCGGCGACGCGGACCTTTGAATTGTCCGGATAAGGCTTGTCGTAGAGATATTCGAACTCGGCCTTGGCGGCGATCGAGGCGTCGATCTCCTTCTGCCGCGCGATGCGTGCCTCCCAGAAGCGGGCAAGCGCGGCCGTGGCGGGTTCGGGCCAGTGGTCGGGAGCCTCGCGTGGGATTTCCCACTCCATGAAGCCGCCGGCGGGGGCGTGCTCGCCGGAAGGCAGCGAGACCTTACCATCTTTGCGGAAATCGATCATCTTGCCGGCGCGGCCGCCGGTTTCCACCTTGAAGGGTTCGGTATGGCCTTTCAGCGCGGCATTGAGTGCCTCGCGCGCCTCCTCAACGGCAGGCTGCATCCGCTCCCAGATCACATCGATCTCGGCGTTGTTGGCGATACTTTTCAGCGTGATGTGCGGCACGCGTTCATAGACGAAGCCCAGGCGGATATCGCCGCGGGTCGGCGTGGTCTTCGGGGCCGAGCGCGTGACCTCGCCTTCCTTCTGCTGTCCCTCGGGGCTGTCGGCCAGCAGATAATAGGGATAGCGCGCGCCCATCAGGCGGGATCGGGCGAGTGCGATGGCGACGCGGCTGGTGTCGATGGTGATCCAGCGCCGTCCCCATTGCTCGGCGACATAGGCCGTGGTGCCTGAGCCGCAGGTGGGATCGAGCACCAGATCGCCGGGATCGGTGGTCATGAGGATGCAGCGTTCGATAACCTTTGAACTGGTCTGAACTACGTATACCCGGGGGTCGGCGAAACCTGAAACCCCTGTATCTGACCAAACATCGGTGATCGGGAAAACCGGAAAGTCATTAAGTTTCCGAACATACCGCGGTGTGCTCCCGAGAAGCATTACACGATCCGCAGCCTTTACTCTAAACATTCCCTCAGTTGTCGTCTTCCAGCGTTGGTTGGCTTGCTTCAAACTTATTCTACGCCCAAAAAGTTCGAGTGCATAATTTGTCGTTGTTGCGAAGCCGGTCGAGGTAAGGTTGTCGTGTGAGATAACTCCCCAATTTTCTGGTGGGACTTCGGATGACCTCAAGGAGCGGCGAATGGTTTTGTCCTCACTCTCCACCCAATTAAACTGCGTCGCTCCCTCAGCGCCAGCTTCTTTCACGTTAAAAACTCGGCGAAATTTTGCCTTACTCCTATCTCTCGCATAAAACAGAATGTGATCCTTGGATGTGGCCAGAAAATCTGATGCAAGTCCTGCTGTCTTTTTAAAATCAATCTGGCTAATGTAATTATCTTCCCCAAACACCTCATCCATCAGCGCCCGAACACGATGGACGTTCTCATCGCCGATCTGCACAAAAATGCTGCCGCTCTCGTGGAGCAGGTCGCGCGCCACGGTCAGCCGGTCGCGCAGGTAGGTCAGGTAAGAGTGGATGCCATCGCGCCAGGTGTCGCGGAAGGCGCGGACCTGCTCGGGTTCGCGCGTCACATGGTCCTTCGCGCCGTCCTTCACGTCGCGTGAGGTGGTGGACCACTGGAAGTTCGAGTTGAACCTGATGCCATAGGGCGGGTCGATATAGATGCACTGCACCTGGCCGCGCAGGCCCTCGCGCTCGGCCAGTGACGCCATCACCGAGAGCGAGTCGCCTGAGATCATCCGGTTCGACCAGTGCTGGTCGTGCTGGTAGAACTCGGTCGCCGCTTCTGCATCCCGCAGCCCGTTGAAATCGGCGAAGAGGTCGGCCATCGGCGGCGCAGCCTCGTCGGCGCGCGTCTTCGATGCCCGCTTCAGGTCGTCGATGATGACCTTCGGGTGCACCTTCTCCTGTATGTAGAGCGGCGGAGCGGAGACGATGAGGTCCGACCAGTCCTGCTCGTCCTTGCCGCGCCAGACGAGCTGCGGATCGAGATCGCGGTTGCGCCGCTCATAGGCGAGCTGGATCGGTGTCTTGTCGGCCTCGCGCATGACGCTCTCGAACTCGGCCGTCGGGATGTTCTTGCGCGTCGCCGCGTCGTGCTTCAGCGCTTCGACCTCGATCGGTTTCTTCGCCATTACGCGGCCTCCTGCGGCACGAGGCCGTCGATCAATTTGTTGAACTCCGCCTCGATCTCGTAGACGGCGGTGAACTCGGCGAAGGCCCAGCGGCCGAACTTTTCGAGGTTGTTGACGCCCGGCACCCAATAGGCGCGCATGGTGTTCGCCTTCTCCTTGGCGTCCTCGCCGCGGAAGCCCTTGATCTCGACGATGAGGTTCAGCGGTTCTGGATGGCCGTCGTCCACCTGGACGATGAAGTCCGGGATGTATTTTCGGGGCGTCGAACCCATCAGGTAAGGCACTTCGAGGCCAAGATTCTGGTTCTTGACGTAGGCGCGAACCTTGGGATGCGCCTCCGCCACACGGCAGAACTCTGCCTCCCAGTCGCTGTCGCAGACGACCCAGTTCACGTGGCATTTGCGCGGGTCGGTCTGCCAGCGTGTTTCCTTCGACGTCGTGAAGTTGACGAAGGCCGTCGAGCCGGTGGGGTTGTAGGCGTCGAGGATCGCTTTGACCGGCCGGTCGCCAGCGAGCGTTTCGGTGATGGCGGCCTTGATCCGCTCGGCCGCCATGTCGGCGATCTCCTTGTAGATCAGCTGCGCGGGATAGGTTCCGCCCGAGCACTTGAGATACCCGCCTTCGAGCCATTGGCGCGTAATGCGCTTGAGCTGCCCGAACAAATGGAGCTTCGGCTCCTCTCCCGGATCGCGGTACTTGTTGTAGAGAAGGTGTCGCGCGAGGTGGAACAGGACGGTCGAGGACCGCATGTCCTCCAGATGCGCGACAGTCAGATCGACGCCTTCGCCGATGATGCCCTGGTTCTTGGTCACAGACGGACCGACGAGCTCCGGCGTCAGATGGAGGACGTGATCCCGCCCGAAGGCCGCCTCCAGCCGCTCGTCGGGCAGTTCGACGCGATAGCCCTCGACGCGCGGAAAGACGATCTCCAGCGCATCGCGATCCGGTTTGACGGCATGGACCCGCACCGTCTCGCGCGGCTTGGCGGGCGGGGAGACGACCGGTTTAGCGGCAAAGTCGAACGGAATGCCGAGCACATCGGCATACTCCACGTTGAACAGCCCTTCCTCGTTGAGGTCATAGGACTGTCGACGCAGGCCGCGACCGACCACCTGCTCGCACAGCAGCTGCGTGCCGAAGGCGCGAACGCCGAGGATATGGGTGACGGTGTTGGCGTCCCATCCCTCCGTCAGCATCGAGACCGAGACGACACAGCGCACCTGTTCGCCAAGCCGACCCTTCTTGCCAACGGTGTTCATGACCTCGCGCAAGAGCGTGGCGTCATCGATGCTGTCGGCGGCGTGGACGTCGCCGGTACGCTCGATCATCTCCCGGCGGAAGCGTTCGATCTCGTCGCCCGCCATCTCACGGAAGTCCTTGTCGAGCGCTTCGCCGGATTCGAGCTGGGCCGAGTCGATCAGGATCGTGTTCGGGCGTGCTATGCGATTACCGTAGTCGTCGTAATTGCGGAACAACGCCAGGCGGCCGTTTTCCAGTGTGCTCGACCCGTCGTCGTTTTCGCGGTGGAAGCCGGAGATGTATTTGTAGATCAGCTCCGAGGTCGAGGTGTTGTTGCACACCACAATGAAGACCGGCGGTACGCCGATGCCCTCGTTCTCCCAGAGCTCGAACGTTTTCTGATAGTGACCATAGAGCGCTTCGAGCGCGGTCAGCAACTCGGCCGGCAGGCTCAGCGGATCGAGCGACTTGCCTGCGCTGCGGCCCTTCTTCGGCAGCTTCTTGCCGATGTGCTCCCATAGATTGCGGAACTTCGGCGTGTCGCCGCCCGGAATATTGTCGGCGACCGGAACGCGCGGCAGCTTCACGATCCCGCATTCGATCGCGTCCATGAGGGAGAAGTCGCTCATGGTCCAGGGGAACAGGGTGCCTTCTGCATAACCCGAGCCGCGCAAAAAGAAGGGCGTGGCCGAGAGGTCGTAGACGAGCGATATCCCAAGCCTACGCTTGACCGCCTCGAGCCCGGAGATCCACATCCGGGCGGCCTCGTTGTTTGCCTTGGCTTCGTCCTTATCCTCGCCCTTGAGGTCAGCTTCGGTTTCGCCTTCGGCGTCCTTCACCCGCTCGCGATAGCAATGATGCGCCTCGTCATTCAGAACGACGATGTTCTTTAGCCCCATGAGTTCGGGCATGACTCGCTGAAGCATCTGGCCTTCGGTCTCCAGCGTCTGCAGCGTCTCGCCGCGCCAGCCTTCCAGAGCGGTGCGGGTGCCCTTGGAGACGGAGATCCGCTCACGCAATTTGAAGGCGTGATAGTTGGTGATGACGATCTTCGCCCGGTCGACATCGGCAAGCATATCGGGCGGCACGATCTCACGGTGCCGGTAGTAGCTCTCCGGGTCGTTGGGCAACAGGACCCGCAAGCGATCTTTGATAGTGATGCCCGGCGCGACGATCAGAAAGCCGCGCGAGAACTGCTTGCTGTTCGGATGGCGGACAGCATTCACCGTCTGCCAAGCGATCAGCATCGCCATCACGGTCGTCTTACCCGCGCCGGTGGCGAGCTTCAGCGCTAGGCGCATGAGCTCCGGATTGGCCTGCGCGTTGCCGCCCTCGATGTGAGCCCAGAATTTCTTCGTCCGTGCGCCGAGCTTCGGCGCCACCTCTGTCAGCCAGATTGCTGTCTCAACCGCTTCGATTTGGCAGAAGAATGGGCGCATGCCCTCGAATTTGTGGTGACGCCAATGCACCAGTAGGCGCGCTGTTTCTGGCGTGACCAGCCATTGGTCGGGATTGGGCAGCTTGCGCCATTCCTCGACATAGGTGCGGACCTCGTTGATGATCGGAGTGGGGTTGTACTCCTGCTCCTCTGACGACAGGCCGGCGTCATCGCCAAAGATCATCTGAGCCTGATTGCCGCGTCCCTGGCGGCGCTTCTTCGGCTTCGGCACCGGGGTGATGAGGTCGGATCGGCGCCGTATTTCAATGACGCGATTGGTCGGCTGCCCGTCCTCGTCGAGTTCCCAATGTCGGCGGGGATACTCGTAGGGCGAGTTCAGGATCGGGCGTTCGAAGAATGTCTCGCTCATACCCGAGCCTCTCCATTGTCCTGCCGCGCCAAGCTCGAGCCAGCTGCATCCCGATTGAGCAATACGATCTGTTGATCTTGAGGACGGCGCGCAGCCGGATCGGTATCGAGGCCGAGCCTGCGGAGCGCGTAGTAGAGAAACGCCTTGCGCACGAGGATCTTCGCCCGGCCGCCACGCATCCCGTAATCGAGGGCAATGACCTTCTGCTGCGTCTCGGACAGCTCTGGGTGCGGTCCGATCTCTAAAGTCACCTGCTCGTTCCAGTCGGCATCTCCATCAGCACCGACCTCGCTCGGTTTGGTGCCGCGGGTCTCGATGATCCGCGAGAGCAGGAAGTCCTTAAAGCTCTGGTCGGTGAGGCAGAAGGCCCGTGTGTGCCAGCGAAATCCGTCGAACCCGATCGCGTGTGGCGCGATCCAGCGCCAGCGGGGCTCCGGTCGGGACAGCGACTGGTATTTGACCTCAATTGCTTCCGATCGGCGGATTGCGGTGATCACCGAGCGCAGGGTTTTGGCGTTGACGCCCCGCGCGGGGGTCGGTGCGGCGTCGTAGGACGGAAATTGGCCGATCCAGGCGTCAGCCTGGTCGAGTGTGCCGTCGGCGACGGAGCGTAGCTGTGAGAGATAGCGACTGGGGTCCGGCTTCAGGAACAGGGGCTCAAATTTGATGCCTCGGATGTAGGCCCGTGCGCTCTTGTCGTAGACCATGTTGTCGGGAGCCATACCGATGTAGCGATTCAGGTCGGTGGACGCCTGGTTCACCGAGACACCGAACACATCCATCAAATCGCCTCGATTCACATGCCCCTCCCAAAACAGGCGGAACTCGATGAATTCGAGCCGACGCTCGACGCCCCACCGAAGATCGGCCTTTGCTGTTCCCACCACGCACTCCCAGTGACATGATCCGCACCATAACTAGGTTGGACTAGTTTCTGGTCCCTCAACGGCTACCAGAACACTCATGCGCATTCAATCGAATTTGAACGCGGTTGCTGGTTGCTAGTTGGTATCACTGCGTGGAATAGGGAAAAGGGCGTGCCGGGAGCTCATGGTACTCGACCGACACGCCCATCCCGCGTCGTGACCGGCGTCATGCCAGCCACGCGGCCGGCGAAAACTCGAGCCGGCCTGGTGGGCTCCGAGCGGGTTCGCCGCCATCCCCACCACCGCGCTTGATCCGCCCCACAGTGCGGCTTCTCCCGCGGTCCCCGCGCTTATCGGGTCCGGGTCCCCATCTTTGGCCATGCATGGTCGGCTGCACGGCCGAGCGGCCTGACCCTGATAAACCCATT
>WBZO01001975.1_pt1 | contig 28852 bp, 34 predicted proteins | sample 5204261 | NCBI WGS metagenome assembly WBZO01 (sample SAMN12412400, study PRJNA552823) | activated sludge metagenome | isolation source: activated sludge from anammox sidestream of wastewater treatment plant... | place: USA: North Carolina | collected 2017-09
TCAACTTTTGGTAAAATCAGGTTGAGGCGCATGTAGGTGTGCCTTTCTGTTCGTAGGATGTGGGGCGGTCGGCTAACTGCCTCACATCCATTTAACCACGCTTTTACCAGCCTTGGAACGATCACATGTGTTATTGAATATAGACGAAAGATGGTAGAATTATCAAGGTTAATAATCTTCGCCCAGGGTCCAAAATTTATCCGATCAACCGTAAACGCAAGGATGAAGCTGATCAAACTGAGCTTTCCGGGTTGTTGAACTTACTAATTGATCTGAGCATGGTGATTCTAAGCGTTGAGCGCATAGAAGTGAGTGAAACAATCGAGTAATCACACCGCTGAAAGATAGCTTACCCCTTGAGCGTTTCTCCCACCCTCCCTGTTCTTCACTCCGACGCCCCGCCAGCCTTCCATCTCTTAGCGAAACCGACCGGCGCTGCTTGTAACCTGGATTGCGCCTATTGCTTCTTCCTGGATAAGGCGGCGCTTTATCCAAATAGTAAATTCCGCATGAGTGAAACAATGCTGGAACAATACATTCGCCAGCTCATCGAATCTCACCAGACAGACACGGTGAACATCGCTTGGCAGGGGGGTGAACCAACGCTAATGGGGCTTGATTTTTACCGGCGGGCAATGGCGCTGGCAGAGAAATACCGCCGCCCTGGTATGCGCTTTCTCCACACCATGCAAACGAATGGCACACTGCTAGATGACGAATGGGCAGCGTTTTTTAAAGAGCACGACTTCCTCATGGGCATCAGCATTGATGGACCGCGCGAACTGCATGACATCTATCGAGTGGATAAAGGCGGCAAGCCAACCTTTGACAGAGTGATGCGTGGCTTGCAGTTTTTACAGAAGCATGGCGTCGAGTACAACGTGCTGACGACGGTCAACCGCGTCAATGGGGATTATCCATTGAAGATATATCACTTTCTGCGTGATGAGGTCGGTGCAGACTGGATGCAGTTTATCCCTGTGGTCGAACGGATCAATACCGATGGACTAAGTCTTTACCAGCAGGGGACGACCGTTTCGGAACGCTCAGTGCTCCCAGATCAGTTCGGTCGTTTCCTGAGCGCTATATTTGACGAGTGGGTGCGGCACGATGTGGGCAGCATCTTCGTACAAACCTTCGAGGCGACCCTTCGCAACTGGTTGGGCATGTCGACTTCGGGTATGTGTGTCTTCAACGAAACCTGCGGCACGGGTTTGGCGATCGAACACAACGGCGACCTCTACTCGTGCGACCATTTTGTCGAACCAAACTACTTATTGGGCAACATTGAACAAACCCACATGATCGCGCTAGTCGCCTCTCCAAAACAGCTTAAATTCGGTCAGGATAAACGCAATAGCTTACCGCGTTACTGCCTGGATTGCGATGTGCGCTTTGCCTGCCACGGAGAATGTCCAAAGAATCGCTTTATCTTGACACCGGATGGCGAACCGGGTCTCAACTATCTGTGTGCTGGATTCAAAGATTTTTTCTATCACGCCAGTTTTCCCATGAAGATCATGTCCGGTCTGATGCGGCGTGGTCGCGAGGCAAAGGAGGTAATGGAGGTTCTGGATCGAGCCTTTGAAGGTGTGCACCGCTTGGATCCTTGCCCATGTGGCAGTGGGCGCAAATACAGGGAATGTCATGGGCGCCCGCCTGTCAAGGCGGGTGAACCATCCTGGCGCTCTCCGCAGGGTCGATCCACGATCAGACGAGAGAGATTGAATGACTCGCAAGTAGATTCGTTTCCTCAGGTCTTCGACGATAACTAAGCGATTTGTCTTTTAGTTCAAATCCCGATTTCAAAAGGAGCAAAGATTATGCCAAACGGAAAACCCAACATACTCATCATCTGGGGCGATGACATCGGTATCACCAACCTGAGTTGCTACAGCGACGGCTTAATGGGATACCGTACCCCCAACATCGACCGCATCGCCAATGAAGGCATGCGCTTCACTGATTCGTACGGTCAGCAAAGTTGCACTGCTGGTCGGTCAGCCTTGATCACCGGTCAGAACCCCTACCGCACCGGGCTCACCAAGGTGGGCATGCCCGGCGCCGATATGGGATTGCAGGCGGAAGATGCCACCATTGCGGAGCTGCTCAAGCCACTGGGCTACGCCACCGGTCAGTTTGGGAAGAACCACTTCGGCGACCTAAACAAGTATCTGCCCACCGTCCACGGCTTCGACGAGTTTTTCGGCAATCTCTATCATCTGAACGCAGAGGAAGAGCCCGAGAACGTCGATTATCCGCCCGAAGCGGATTTTCCCAATTTCAAGAAAGTCTTCGGTCCGCGCGGCGTGATCCATTCCTGGGCTACAGAAGAAGATAACCCCACTGAAGAACCGCGCTGGGGGCGCGTCGGTAAGCAGAGAATCGAGGACACAGGTCTTTTGACCAAAAAGCGGATGGAGACCTGCGATACCGAGTTTATCGCTGCCGCCCAGGATTTCATCAAAAAGGCTCATAAGGACGAAAAGCCCTTCTTCGTCTGGCTCAACACCACCTGGATGCACTTCCGTGTCCACCCGCCGGAGCACGTGCTGGGTCAAGCCGGTCGCTGGCAGTCTTTCTATCACGACGTGATGGTGGAACACGACAAGCACGTGGGTCAGTTACTGGATCTGTTGGACGAACTGGGCATTGCCGAAGACACCATCGTCATGTACTCGACTGATAACGGCCCGCACATGAATACCTGGCCCGACGGCGCCATGACCCCCTTCCGCAATGAGAAGAACTCCAACTGGGAGGGAGCGTTCCGCGTGCCAGAGATGGTGCGCTGGCCCGGTAAGATCCCGGCGGGTGTGGTCTCAAACGAGATTATCAGTCACACCGACTGGCTGCCTACCCTGTTAGCCGCCGCAGGGGATGCTGAAATCTCCGAGAAACTGAAGAAGGGGTACAAAGCTGGAGATAAGACCTTCAAGGTGCACATCGACGGCTACAACTTCCTGCCCTACTTAACCGGACAGGTAGAGAAAGGTCCGCGTCAGGGCATCATCTACTTCTCCGATGACGGCGACCTAGTCGGATTACGCTATGATAACTGGAAGTTTGTCTTTGCCGAGCAGCGCGTCCCGGGCACCGTCATGATCTGGGCTGAGCCGTTCGTCTTCCTGCGCGTGCCTAAGATCTTCAACCTGCGCACCGATCCCTTCGAGCGAGCGGACATCACCTCTAACACCTATTGGGATTGGATGATAGACCGGGTTTACCTGACCTATGCCGCCCAGTTCCTGGTCCGGCAATTTCTGGAGACCTTCCAGGAGTTCCCACCGCGCATGAAGCCAGCTAGCTTCAGCATCGACCAGGTGTTGGAAAAGATGGAACAGAGCTTCGACTATTAATCCTGAAGTTGAGCGTCAAGCGCAGCCCGCCGCGGCGGGCTGCGCATGCACGGCGATTGCACTGCGATCCGCATACTGGCATGAAAGAGCGAAAAACTGATCCGGTGACAGGCGAAGACGTCCGCCAGGCAGTACAGGCATTCTACGACCTGCATCCCTACCCGCCACCGACTGACGACCTGGAAGCTTATCGCCGGCGCTGGCAGGATGAGCATCGCCGTCGCGCCGACTTCCACCTGCATTGACCTTGCCGACCCTACCGCGCAGTCCTGCCTGAGGATCGGTCAGGTGGCGCACCATCGCCGGTATCATCGAACACGTTACAACGTCCAAACCGTCCCTCCGCATCGAGCAAGAACAAGCCCGCAGCCTGTTTCAACGACTGTGGTGGAATGACCACGTTATCTTCAACATGGTGCAACAAGGGCGCGATGTGGGCTATGAATAGAGCGAATCATGCAAAAAATGAATGAAGTTCTGCCAAGCTGGCGCGATACCCCAACCAAACAGGCGATCCTGGATTTTGTAGCCGCTGTCGCCACTCCAGGCAGCCCGGAATTTGTACCCCCGGCAGAACGCATCGCCGTCTTCGATAACGACGGCACGCTGTGGTGTGAGAAGCCAATGTATATCCAAATGGATTTCATTTTACGTCAGATGGTTGCCCGCGCCGCTAGCCAGCCGGAGCTGAGCACCCAGCAGCCCTGGAAGGCAGCCTGGGAGCAGGACTATGACCGGTTTGGCGAGGCGATCACCAATCATTACCTGGGTGATGATAGCAGCCTCAGGGTGATATTAGCCGGGCTTCTGTCCTTATCCGAGGGCCGGGTCGTGGAAGCCGTTGAGGCTAGCGCCAGGACGTTCGTTTTCAACGAGCGCCATCCAACCTTGAATATGACCTACCGAGACTGCGTTTATCAGCCAATGATCGAACTGTTGCACTACCTGGAAGCAAATGAGTTCAGCAATTTCATCGTGTCTGGAGGGGGGCGCGATTTCTTGCGCGGCTTTGCTCAGGATCTGTACAGTATCCCGCGCGAGAGGGTCATTGGCAGCACCATTGCTTATCGTTATGTGCCGGATGAAAGCGGCGGCGCCATTGTTCAGCGAGCCGACCTTGACCTGGTCAACGACGGACCGGACAAGGCAGTGCAGGTATGGAGTGTCACTGGCAGACGCCCCATCCTGGCTGCTGGCAACTCCAACGGCGACCTGGAGATGCTGGCTTTTGCCGGTGGTAAATCCCTTCCAGCGCTGCAGCTGCTGGTGCTGCATGATGACGCCCAGCGCGAGTTCGACTACGTAGCCGGCGCCGAGAAAGCCCTGGAAAGGGCACAGACGCACGGTTGGAGTATCATCAGCATGCAGCGCGACTGGAATACCATCTTCGCCTCAGCAAAATAAGCAAGATCATCACTGTTGGCGAGTTGAACAAGCGTGAATTATCCTACACTTATCAATAGCGATTAGATGTAATACACGAACAGGAGAAAACTCATGAGAAAACCAAGAGCCCAACAACGGCAGGAGAAACGTCAGGTCTTTGGCCGCGGCGGAACTGCTACCCGTTACAGAATGCGCGAAAAGCTGATTTCCTTTGGCAACGATTTCTGGATCGAGGATGAGAAAGGACGCCGCGCTTTCAAGATTGACGGCAAGATGTTGCGCGTACGTGACACGCTCTTCTTCGAGGATGTGAACGGCAACGAGCTATGTAAAATCCAACAGCGGTTGGTGTCCATCCGCGATACCATGACCATCGAGGGTCCTAAAGGCGAAACCCTGGCTACGGTCAAGAAAGCGCTGATCACCCCCCTGCGTGATCGCTGGACTGTCAAGGTGGGGAACGGTCCTGATTTGCGGGTGCAGGGCAATATCATCAACCACCAATATACTATTGGCGATGGTAATAGTAAGGTCGCTGAGGTATCCAAACGCTGGTTTCGGATAGCCGACACTTACGGGGTTCTAATCGAACCCAATCAGAACGACGTCATCATCCTGGCGGTGACAGTAGCCATCGACATGATGGCGCATCCGTAGCCGTTGGTCAGGGCGCAACTGCAATCAAAGGCTGTGTCCTCCAGAACCGCTTCAGGGATTGGGACAATTGCCGCGATTTCTTCCGCGTCAATATATTTATTAGCCCAATTGACCTCGGTCGTCTGTTTTAGACCTGCGTCGCCGTCTACAAAATAGGCCGTCGCGAGCGCAGACATCACCGGCATACGCTGTTGCGCGCGGCTCATATTGGGCAGCCGGCGCGCTAACTGCATGATCGGGTTAAGTTCCGATACGCTTTTGATGATTTCGCCAGAAGCTTCCTCGGGAATTAGAGCGTCAGCTTCTGAACGAGAAATTCGATTGTTGAATGGCATTTCAAACCTCCGTATTTATGATTAGCTTCGACCGGCAGCAGCTCGAATATAATCATTCATCGAGTTTTTGCCAGTCGGTGACGTTCCGGTCCCATCTCCGGCGTTTCCTTTGGGCAGCTTTTGCCCGCTAAATAACTCCGGGTAGAACCCCTTCATCGTTTCAAAGTTGACCATGCCACGCTTGTCGAATAGATCGTCGTGCAAGGCGACCAGATAAGCCAACTTCAAATTTGTTACGCCAGCAGCATGCGCTGCTTCATAAAAATCACTTCGCCGATCCGATTCAGTAATTTGATCGGCTAATTGGGTCAATTGCTTTTCCGCCTCCGAGCCCTTTTCAGCCTTCCCGGCTAGGTCTCGCACTTGTTTCTCCAACCCCTTACGAGCATCCCGCTCGCCATCCAGGGCGGTCTTTAGACCTCTTTCCCAACCGGAGAGCATTGTCTTGATCTCTTCTGGTTGGTCTTTGACCCATGCTTCGTAGGATAAAGACGACTTCTGATCGCTTTTGCCGTCTTTACTGTCGTTCTGCTTGCTTTCACCGTCAGAGCTTCCCGCTCCGCCAGTGTCAGCCGAAAAATATACTTTTGGTTCAAACATCCCGTTTCTCCTTTTCTCAGGCTTCCCGCCTGATTTTTTAACTATTGCAACTTTCCAAAAAACTGTTATACTAAAAGCGAGCCACTGGTGTATCTGCCCAAAAGCACGCCCGTAAGGGAAGGCCGAGATGGTGGGCGATTTCGGATGGCTCTTTTTTATTTTCCAGGACCATGCGCTCTTCTCACTGTAAGAACAAAAGATTGTTGATCCTGTGGATGAGCAATAACAACCGCCCACCATTTCCCCGATTTGTCTTTTGTATATTTTATTGTCACCTCAGGGTTGGATTTACTTGTTATTTCCAATGACGGAATCTCTATCGCAGCACGGATGATGTCGATCTCTGAAACTTGTTTTACTTCTGGATGTCTCTCTCTCCAATGCATTTGACGTTCGTGCTCGATACGCACTCCTTGTATAGTAAAGCTATCAGACAACCAATCGGATGTCTTAGCGGTTAACAATTCATCTAATCCAGCAATTCTGACGCTCGGACCCCATACATCGCTCTCGCTGCGCCTAGCAAGCTCAATGAATTCAAATGCGCCCGCTTTCCAGGCCTCATAGCGCTTTGGACCCATCATCGCCCGCTGTGTCTCCTCGCTCTGTTGAGCAAACCATTCCGCACCGCTTTGCCACTGGATCGACTCCAACCCTTTGATCACCGGCTGCTTAAAACACCTTCCATTCGGATGGTCTGTCAACTCCTCATCCAGGCTAAACTGCTGCCCATCCATCGCCAGACATGCCAGACAGGTGCGGTCTTGCCGGCTAACAGTGGCAGGTTGATGCTGGCTGGGGTCAGTCCGGGCGTGATGCTGCAGTTGAAGCGCACCGGTTTACTGGACGAGATTGGGGAAGAAAATGTGTTTCTTTCCCATGAGCAGTGGGGCGTCGCCGCGTACAAAGCTTATGAAGCGGCTCAAGCCTGGCTGGATGAGGCGAAACCCCAGACGCAACAAAACGAATCGTGATACCTAATTCAACGCTGCTTTCTATGATGAGGATGTGTTTTGTGGCGCATGAAGCAATCCAGATGTCGCCCGTCAGGTAAGAACTCGAATTTAGAAAAAAGAAATGCCTCCGATATATTGTCGGGTTGAAATCTAGCACATCAGCGAGCTTTTTGCTTCGTCTACCTCGATAAGACAACTTACCAGCGCGCCGCCTTAGGGTTGCAACTCCCTTTCCGGAGAGAACCTGTCACCTCCCTTTACTTGTTAAATCTTTTTGTCGAGCGATTTTTGGAAAATCTAGACGTATGTCCACCTATGCGCGGGACATACGTCCTTGTCCCAAGTATCGTCCAATGTCCTTAAAATGCAAATAACCAGTTGTTTTATTTGCATTTTGAGTATAAAATGACAACAGATCGAATCCCTGTTTGCGGATTTTGCCCTCATGGATCCCATCGATTTTTCCAGGTCCTCTCCTGGTCAAGTTTTACGCACACCAAAAGGGTATTGGGAGTTCGTACCAGACCCGCTACCCCCTACCATCGAATGGTCAACTTCACTGATCTCCGCCCTGGGTGAGGCAGAGCGCAACCTGGGCAGGCTAGCCAGCCTGGCGGACGCGCTGCCTTCACCGCACATCCTGGTGCGTCCATTCATCCAACGAGAGGCGGTGCTCTCTTCACGGATCGAAGGGACGCGCGCTTCGTTGGTAGATCTGTATCATTATGAATCCGCCCAAAACTCCTTTTCCGAAGACACCTCAGATGTGCGTGAGGTGCACAATTACGTGCGCGCCCCGGATTATGGCTTGGAGCGTTCGAAGACCCTGCCGGTCAGCCTGCGCCTGATCCGGGAAATGCATGGAATACTGATGGAAGGTGTGCGCGGAGAATACCTCACGCCGGACGAATTTCGCCGCAGCCAGAATTGGATCGGCCCACCTGGGAGTACCATTGAGAGCGCCACCATCGTCCCGCCGCCAGTCGACGAGATGCACCAGGCTTTGGATGCCATGGAAAAGTTCATCCATGCCCCATCGGATATCCCGCAGTTGGCGCGCGCCGGCTTGATCCATTACCAGTTCGAGGCTATCCATCCCTTCCTAGATGGAAACGGTCGGGTGGGGCGCTTGTTAGTAATCTTGTTGTTGATCGAGTGGGGGCTGATCTCCCTGCCATTTCTCTACCTGAGCGCTTTTTTCGAAACCCACCGGCTGGATTATAACGACCGCTTGCTGGCGGTCAGCCAACGTGGCGAGTGGGAGAAGTGGCTGCTCTTTTTCTTCAAGGGGGTGAGCAGCCAATCTCTGGACGCCATCACTCGCATCGAGCGCCTGGGGCAATTGCGTACAGCTTACCGGGAGCGCCTGCGCTCGGAGCGGGCAGCGACGCGGTTGCTGCAAACCCTGGATGTGCTCTTTGAGCGCCCGATACTGAATATCCGCCAGCTTGAGGCTGCACTGAATGTTCCCTACCGGACGGCGCAGCGATATATTGAAAGGCTAGAAGAAATCGGCATTTTGAGCGAAGTGACTGGGCAGGCGCGCAATCGCCTGTACCGGGCGGATGAAATATTCCAGGTGCTTGATTCTTGAGAAGAATGGACTATGAGGTTTATGTCAGGATGAATTCAATGTTTGCGAAAGCCGAAGGCTTGCTCAGAGCAATGATAGGCGACCAAGCCAACTTTCGACCCGGGCAATGGGAAGCTATTGAAACGATTGTATCCAAGAAACAGCGAGTCCTGGTCGTGCAGCGGACCGGATGGGGCAAAAGCCTGGTCTACTTCCTAGCAACCAAATTGCTTCGTGACCAGGGTTCTGGTCCAACTTTGCTCATCAGCCCCTTGCTATCGCTTATGCGTAACCAGATCGATATGGCAAATAAAATTGGTATTCAAGCCTTCATGATCAACAGCGCCAACCGCCAGGAATGGGAAGTCGCTGAGGCTGCGTTATCAGAGAATAAATGCGATATCTTGTTGATCTCTCCTGAACGATTGAATAATGAGCGATTTCAGAAATCAGTCCTTCCAGAGATGGCAGGGCGAGTTGGTTTGTTTGTTGTTGACGAAGCGCATTGTATTTCCGACTGGGGGCACGATTTCCGGCCAGATTACCGCAGGATCGTGCGTATTCTTCAGATGTTACCCAAGGGAGTTCCTGTGTTGGGCACTACAGCCACGGCAAACGACCGAGTGATAGACGACATCCAGCACCAACTCGGCGAGGGGTTGATCATTCTGCATGGCGCATTAGACCGTGAGACGCTGCGCTTGCAATGTATCCGCCTGGCAAAACAAAGTGAACGCATGGCCTGGCTGGTGGAGAATTTACCGAAATTTCATGGCAGCGGGATTATCTACTGCCTGACTGTACCGGACACCCAGCGGGTAACGGAATGGCTCAAGAGAAATGGCTTTAATGCCGAAGCCTATCATGCCGGAAACGACACAGAAATCGATCGACCAGCATTAGAGCAGGCATTTATAAATAATGAGATCCAAGTCTTGGTGGCGACTGTCGCCCTCGGCATGGGCTACGATAAGCCCGACATCAGCTTTGTGATTCATTTCCAAAGACCTGGGTCGGTCATTGCTTATTATCAACAAGTTGGGCGCGCAGGTCGAGCCGTGGATCGTGCCTATGGCATCCTGCTGAGCGGGACGGAAGACGACGAGATACAGGATTACTTCATAGACACAGCCTTCCCCAGCATCCAATCGATGCGCGAAATCCTGGATGCTTTGGGAAGACATGAGACTCTTTCGTTTGATGAACTGTTATCGAAAGTGAATATTGCAAGGGGTGTTCTTGAAAAAGCCTTGAAGTTGCTTGAGGTCGATGGCGCGGTCGGCACAGCCTATGACGGGAAGCCGCTCTACTTTCGAACGCCTAATCCCTGGCAGCCAGATACTGAACGGATAGAGCGCGTCCTCGCCCTGCGGCGCGCTGAGAAAAGCCAGATGCAATCTTACCTGGATCACAATGGCTGTTTGATGGAATATCTGCTGAGAGCATTGGACGATCCTCAACCAAAACCATGCGGTCGTTGTGCGAATTGCCGCGGTAAGGGGTTGTCTCGTACAGTCTCCCATAACCTGGTGATCCAGGCAGAGAATTTTCTAAAAGGGATTTCGATCCCTATCCAGCCACGCAAACGCTGGCCATTCGGATTGTTCCCGGAACAGAAACGAGTCATTCCGCCTGAACTGCAAAATTGTCCTGGACGCTCATTGTGTTACTATGGGGATGCTGGATGGGGTAAACTGGTACGAAGTGGCAAATATAGTGATGGTCACTTTGCCGACGAGTTGGTAGAGGCAAGTCTTCGGTTGATCCTGCACCAATGGAAACCCGGGCCGTCTCCAAGTTGGTTAACAGCGATACCATCGCGACGCCATCCGGATCTGGTGAGTGATTTTGCGAAACGACTGGCATCAAAACTCGGTATCCCATTTTTGCCTGTCTTAGTGCGTACGGAAGAAGCACCCGAACAGAAGACGATGCAAAACAGCACGATGCAAGCGCGGAATGTATTGAGAACTTTATCTGTGATAGGGAATGTTCCATCTAAGCCAGTATTGCTGGTTGATGACATTATTGATTCGGGCTGGACGATGACCACGACTGGCTTTTTATTGCGCAGCCACGGCAGCGGTGAGGTATATCCATTCACCCTTGCCCAGGCATCCGGTAGGAATATAAATCCATGATACTGTCCTCTGACTCACAGGTTATGTTACTGCTCTGCTCGCACCTGGGTTTGTCGTCAGATCCAGACACAGCTCCATTCACATTGCACGATTGGAATCCCCTTGCGCGCAAATTTCAAACAAGATCTCTGCGCCCTGGAGCGCTTTTGGATTTGAGCGAGCAAGACCTTGCATCCCAGCTTGACTTATCAAACGATGAGGCAGGCAGGATATCCCGATTACTGGAACGCCGTGGTTCACTGGCGATCGAGTTAGAACGATTGGAGTCGCAGGGGATCAGAGTTTTAACCCGTGCAGATGAAAACTATCCTCTTCGCTATCGCCAGCGGTTGACAGATGCAGCTCCGGCGGTATTATTTTACGCCGGCAACAGGGAGTTGTTGGGACAACCGGGGATTGCTGTTGTAGGCTCTCGAACTGTTGATCAAGTTGGACAGGATTGCGCCGCGTATATCGGAAACGCCTGCGCCTGGTCCGGCTCGGTGTTATATTCTGGCGGTGCAAAAGGCGTCGATTCGATCAGCATGAAGGCAGCTTTGGAAGGACGAGGCACAGCAGTAGGAATTCTGGCAGATAGCCTAGAAAGAGCGATCCGCGTTCCAGAAACTCGAGCAGCGCTAATGCGAGGGGATTTATGCCTTGCCACATCGTATTCTCCAAACGCAGGCTTTTCTGTTGGCGCGGCAATGGGACGCAATAAGTTGATCTATGCCCTGGCTGATTACGCAGTCGTAACTGCCAGCGATGTCGAGAAAGGCGGCACCTGGGCAGGTGCCACAGAGGCATTGAGAGCTAACTGGGTACCAGTGTTTATAGTGGATTATTCCGACATGCCAGAAGGGAATCGTGCGTTATTGAAGAAGGGTGGAGTAGCACTCCCATACCCATTCCCTATTGATTTTGCAAAGTTTCCGGATTGGCTGAGTGCACAGGCTGTTCAAAATAAATCCAAACCGACGCAACTCGGATTGTTTTAGTGAGTTTCTGGTGCGAATGTCAAAGGTAGTACAAGCGTTTTCGAAAAGATATAATTCAAAAGTGGAATACCTCTCGAGAGATAAAAAACCAAGCGTCAATCATGATCCACAAGAAAGACATTCAATGAAACTTCAATTCACCAATGGCTACCGCTGTGACCATTAATAGTATAATATAGTCACAATTGAGGTGAGGACATGAGCGAATTACGGGTCGGCGTCCGGGATCTGAAAGCGCGGTTGAGCGAGTACCTGCGCCAGGTTAGCCAGGGGCAGACCGTCATCATCACCGATCATGGGCGTCCGGTTGGTCGCCTGTCGCCGGTGGACCAGCCTCTCGATGATCGGCTCAAGGCGTTGCAGGATGCCGGATTGGTCGCCTGGAATGGACAGAAGCTGAAACCGGTCACGCCGGCAGCGGTAAACCGCGGCGACCGGCAGGTTTCGGATATCCTGGTGGAGATGCGCGAGTGATCCTCTATCTGGATGCCAGCGCGCTGGTGAAACGCTATATCCAGGAAAAGGCGTCCCAGGATATCTACGCATGGATCGAGGCAGCCGATATAGCCGTGACCGGGCTGGTCACCCGGGTCGAGGTCGCCGCAGCGATTGCCCGCGCCGGTCGGATGAAGCTCATCAAACCGGATGAAACCCTGGCTGCACTGCGCCAGTTCCGTTCGGAATGGGAGAGCTTCCAGCGGTTGCCAATCACCGAGAATACAGTAATCCGTGGCGACGCCCTGGCTGTTGAGCATAATCTGAAAGGCTATGACGCCACCCACCTAGCCTGCGCGTTGATCTGGCAGGAAACCCTGGGGATGCCGGTAACGCTAGCGTCATTCGATGACCATTTGATTGAAGCTGCCAGGGCAGTCCAGATGTCTTATCTCCCTGCTTGAACAAAAAGCGAGCTGCTTATGCGCCAACTCAAAATTGACCTGTCTGAATTCGAAATGGCTTTCGACAGCGGAACAAGATGATCTCAACGCCGATCGAGTCGAGGCTGGCTTTGGCGACCGTTTTATCTCCATTCCTTCAGAAGGTTCGCATGAGGGTTACCGCGATATGGAAGCCTTCATCGCTACCGTGCGCAACCGGCGTTTGCAAGAGTGCCTGGAACGCGCCATCTGTGGGCGCGGCGCATTCCGGTATTTCAAAGATGTGCCCCTGGATTACCCCGCCAAGCGGGAGCGCTGGTTCCAGTTCAAGCAGGAGCGGTTGCACCAACGGATTCTCTACTGGCTGGAGGCGCATGGGATAATCCCTCTCCAATGAGCATAGAGTAGAAGGATCAATAAATATGCCCAATCAACCCAACCAGATTTACCAGATCAAAGTCACCCTGGATGACACCCACCCACCCATCTGGCGGCGCATTCAGGTGCCATCATATACCACCCTGCTCAAGCTGCACGACATCCTGCAGATCGTAATGGGCTGGGAGGATTATCACTTGCACATGTTCACCATCGAAGGATCGATTTATGGTGATCCTGCGTATGACGAATACGGCGACCTGGGCACCATAGACGAAACCAGGTTCAAGCTGAACCAGGTGATTTATCGAGAGGGGCAGCGACTCAGCTACGAATACGATTTCGGCGATAGTTGGGATCACACCCTGTTGGTGGAGAAGATCCTCCCACCGCAGGAAGGCGTCCGCTACCCAACCTGCCTGAAGGGCAAGCGTGCCTGCCCGCCGGAAGACGTAGGCGGCGTGTGGGGCTATGAAAACTTCCTGGAAGCGATCCGTAACCCTGAACACGACGAACATGAGGGGTATCTGACCTGGGTTGGCAGGGAGTTCGACCCAGAAGCTTTTGACCTGGAAGAAGTCAATACCCAGCTGCGCAGCGTGGGACGCGGCAGAAGCACCAACGCCTTGAATCCCTGGTCGAGATATGAAGACGATCTTACCGAAGTGAAGTTCGACCTGGATTCGCCCTGGCCACAAACGCTTCCGGAGGAACAGCAGATAATTGCGGAAGAACTTCCGCTACGCCGAGACGTGGTCACTCTGCTCTCCTACCTGCGCGACAACAAGGTCACTGGCACCCAATCCACTGGGAACTTTCCATTGAAGGCTGTGCATGAGATCTGCGCCCAGTTTATCGATCCTCCGAAATTGGAAGATAATAGAGAATACAAATATCGCGTACGCAGCGAAACCGAAGTCTGGCCGCTCCACTTCCGACACATCCTGGCAGCAGTTGGCGGCTTGGTCACTGGCGGACTGAGCCGGCGTTGGAAGCTGACCCGACTCGGAGAGCACTTCCTAGTCGCGCCTTCCCCCTTGCAGGTGTGGCTCCTGCTGGCAACCTGGTGGACGCAAACCAATTGGGCAATTGCTTCCCCGTATGGTTTTGAGGATGGTTATATGCCGCTCGGATTTTCAAGGCTTACGCTCAAACATCTGTTGGAACTACCGTTGGGGAAACCGGCCTCGTTTGAACGATTCGCCGACCGGATGATAGACGATTCCAGGATAGTCTGGAACATCGAAAATCAGGACAATGCTCGCTGTATCCTGCGCAGCATCATCGAGTGCACGGTAATCAATCCACTGTTTGATTTTGAAATTCTGCAAACAGGATACGAGCCGTACAAGACGTTTGGTGCTGACTTTACTCAGCTTTCTACCTTCCAGATCACCCCTTTCGGCAAAGAACTCCTGGAAGCGATCCATGGCGCTATGAAGCCGGACCAGCCATGAGTGAATACCAATACCACGAATGGCAGGCGGTTGACCAGGTGCTGACTCCTGAAGAGCAAGCCGCCGTTAACGATCTTTCCAGCCATATCGAGGTCAGTTCCAGCCGGGCCGCGGCCACCTACCATTGGAGCAACTTCCGCCACGATCAAAAGCAGGTTTTGCTGAAATACTTCGACGCCTACTTTTACCTGGCTAACTAGGACAGTCTGCGGCTGATGTTCCGTTTCCCGAAAGGGCTGCTCGATGAAGCTGAGGTCATACCCTATTGCCACGATGAGTCCATCACCTTTGAGACGATCGGCAAATATCAGTTGCTTGACCTGGACTTCAATCCTGAGGACGGTGGTGTTTGGATGGAAGCTGAGGCGAGCCTCTCACACTTCATCCGTCTGCGCGCCGACCTGCTCGAAGGCGACTTTCGCCTGCTCTACCTTGCCTGGCTGAAGGCAATGACGATGTATGGCGACTCGTATGCTGATGAAGGGTACGACAACAATGATACCGACGTCGCCGCTTACAACCGCGAACCGCCGGTTCCACCTGGATTGAAGAAACTGTCCCCACCCTTACAGAACTTCGTCCAGATCTTCGAGATCGATCCCTTCCTGGTGCAGGCTGCCGCCGAAGAAAGCCCAGATCCTAAGAAAGCCCTGACGGTAGATTACCGCGAGCTGATCGGGCGCCTGCCGCGGGATGAATGTGATGACTTTTTGGCGCGCCTGGCTGAAGGTGATCCCGGAGCCGGGTTAGCCCTGCGCAAACCCTTGAGCGCATTTCTACCCCAGGAACGCCCTCAGCCAGCCGGACGGCGAACCATCCAGCGGTTGCTCCAGCGCGCCAAACAGCTTGAAAAAGCTGAGAAGAAGCGCCAAGCCGAGCCCGCCCGCCAGAAACACATCGCCGAGATAAAGGCTTTGGCGGCGCGTGAGGCAGGGATCTGGCAGCAAGTAGAAGTTCTACTGGACACCGGGCGCAAGATTGCTTCGGTTTACGATGAAGCCATGGCGTTACTGGAAAAGCTCAAACAATTATCGGAATTCCAGGATACGCAAGATGTTTTTCAGGCGCGCCTGCATCAATTGGCGCAGAAATACACCTCGTGGCCATCCTTGATCGATCGCTGGAAAAAACGCGGCTGGGTATAACCATCTGGAAATAACGAATATGGCAGTCACTTACACGAACCGCAAGGGGCACACATACTACTTGTGCCAGGGGTTGACGAAAACTGGCAAGTTGCGCTACTACTTTGCCCGCAAACCAAAAGAAGGGTCCCCTGACCAGCTTCCGGAAGGCTACAAGATCAGTGAGAGCGTCAACGGGATTGTATCACTGGTTAAAGACCGACCTCAACTCATCTTGCCACAGGAGATTGAAAGTGTGGAGGCGGTTCTGGCTCGCCATCCCAAAGGCCGTGACTATCGTGTGGCTGTGCAGAAGAACCAGATCGTGATCTATGAACGGCTCGGACCGGACATTGATACACTGAGCGTCATATTCGGGAAGATTAGCGCGTTTCAATCGGATGCGATGAAAGCGCGCCTCCAGGAACAATTGGACAAAATGGCGCGCTTCAGCCCTGTCCTGCGATTTATCCTGATTGACCCTGAGGAACGAAAATTTACAGCCGAACGCTGGAGCTACATGGGTGATATCAATGATTGGATCGATATTGGTGAGTCAGGAAATATCGATAATCTAGCCCGCAGGCAGATCCCAAAACTGGGAACCGATGATTTCTGTGAGCTGTTCTGAAGTGAGGTGCACATGTCGGCACGAGGCCAATGGGTGTTCGATCCTGATTCTGGTGGTAAGAAAATCCCAGAGATAGTAAAGCGAAATATCTAACGGCGTATCCATACGGTTGCCATCGAGCAGTTCAGCGGTAGATATACGCGCATGGAAATCCGCTTTCGGGGCCAGTTTTGTTATATTGACGCCTATACCGAATCGCGAATCTCGGAAAACTGGCCGCCGCCCAATTGGCCGGAAACCAGAGAGGAATATCTGGACAGGATGCGCAACACTCCTGTCCACCTCTGCCGTTTACGGTACTTCGGTAACGACCGGTGGGGTTTTGCCTTTTATACCTACAGCAACGAGAAGTACGAGCTATCCATTGAACCAATTCTTCAACAAGCCGGGTCTTTCCGATTCCAGCCTCTCCGCACAGCATCAAGACTTGCGCTCCATCGCCCATAGCAACAGCGCGCCAAGCCCGTAAAATCTGCGACCACTCTCTCTCCCGCCCTACCAGAGGTGAAAAGGCGGTCGTAGATGGTACCTTTGGAGAAAGTCGTGATTCGGCGCTTAGTAACTGCTCGTAGGCTTCCCGGGTCGCAGAACCGGGTTCTACGCCCAGCTCACGTAGCAAGACAGTCATACATGTATGATAGACCCGCAAACCGCTGGCCCGGTCGCCATTCAGGGCATGCAAGCGAATGAGATGCAGATATGTAACTTCATGCACCGGGTCATGTTGCAATAAGCGCTGTGCGTTGGCGATAGCTGCCTGGTAGTCGCGCTGTTCTTCTGCAATCCGAACCAAATGCTCTAAAGCGCCGAGATATGCCTGGCGTAAAGCTTCACGTTGAGGGATGATCCAATCATCGTAGCAGCTTGGTAGTAAATCTCCCCGGTACAAGGCAACTGCCCGCTCCAGCTCCACTCGCATTGCAGCAGAATCGATCCGTTGTGACGCTAGTCTGGCTTGAACCAGTGCGGTTTGAAAATCGGCTACATCCAGGGCTATTGGATTATCAGGCTGCCACTGCAAGGTCTGTGTACTTACGTTTAAATAGGAGTCCGCATTCGGTAATGCGCGCCGCAGGTTGTGCAACAGGTACCGTAAGTTCGTGCGCGCCTGGGTCTCAGTCGTATCAGGCCAGAATAAAAATGCCAGGTGTGCACGGGGCTGTGGAGCATTTCTGTGAAGCATTAAATATGCCATCAGCAATTGCAGGCGCGGCGTATCGATTTCCGCGACGGGCTTTTCATCATGGAGAATGCTGAAATCGCCTAACAGCGAAACGCTCAGCATCGGGGTCAAGTCTCATCCCTCCATCGGGCATTTTACTATAACTTGTATTCGGGTCAAAGTTTGAGATGACAGAGAAAAATATACTCTCAAAGATTTCTACAGAACTACCTGGGACATTCCTAACATTCTTCGGCATAGGGCTGTTCTCCCGTCACGATTGGGGTGTCGGGCGAGTTGCCCCATTCTGCCCAAGAGCGATCATACTCACGCACCTTTGGATAACCAAGTAATTGGGTCAATACAAACCAGGCGTGCGTAGACAAGCCACCGCGCACACAATACGTGATGAGCTCTTTATCCGCTGTGATACCCAAACTATCGAACATGATTTGTAACTCTATCGCTGATTTAAAGGTTCCACCTGCTTTAACCGTCGGAACCCGCCAGGCCTTGAAGGATCCATCCGGGTTGGTCTCACGGAGGGCTGCGAGGTTGATCGCGCCAGGTATATGTCCACCACGTGCCGCCCCGGCTTTATCGAGACCGCTGTACATTTCGACAGAGCGGGCATCGATTAGCAGGTGATTCGCCTCATCAATAGATCCGAGCACATCCTCGCGGCTGGAACGCAGGCTCCAATCAGGTTCTCGGGCATGATAACTCGTTGGGGTGACCAGAGGGTTTTCTTGGGTTGTTTGCCTGCCCTCGTCCAGCCACTTTTGTCGGTCGCCATCCAGCAAGCTTAGATGTGAATGACCGTATATCTTCAACAGCCAGAACGCGTAAGTTGCCAGCAGGTTGTTCAAACCACTGTAGAGGACAACCGTCGATTCTGGTGTGACGCCCGATCTCGAAAATAGGGCTTCCAGGCCGGTTTGGTCAATGACATCCCGGCGGACGGAATCCTGGAGATCGCTCTCGAAGTCCCATGCAATGGCGCCAGGAATGTGTTGGTTGTCATAAGCTGGTTTGCCAAAAACAGGCGAGGCACCCCAAATGATCTCAACCAAACGAACGCGAGGATCATCTATATGGCCGGCTACCCAATGAGTGTTAACGTAACTTTCTGGGTAATCAGAATCTGTCATAACGCCTCCACATAGGTTTCTTCATGGTTTATGCCGACGTTAATTTTGTAACTTCCAAACCGGCGTTCAGCTCATCCGCCAGCGCAGACAATTCGGCTTGTTCAGCCTCGCTCAGGCATGCCCAGGGCGTAAAGAAATATCGGTCGGTCAGCGCTTCGGCCTCGTCGCGCAGCTTTAGTCCTCCCTCGGTCGTTAGATAGTTGCCGGAAACTTCCTTGATCCAGCCGCGCCCCTCCAGATCTTGCAGGATAGAGGCATATTCTTCGCGTGGTATCTCTCGCCCCTCTAACTCCGCGTAGATCAGATCGAGGGTGTTCAACTTCCCCTCCCAGACTTCTGGCAGCACTTCCCAACGGTTGCCTTCGATGCCATAATGCTGCCACGAGGCCAGGTGCGAGTTGCCCCGGTATTTATCCAGCGTGGCAAAGTAATGCACAAAAAGGCGCATGGGCGGCGCAGCCTTTCCGGGGTGCATATTTTTGAAATACTGGACTGAGCCAAAAACAAGCGGAGGTTCCGGTGCGGTAAGCGAAGCCTGGCATATCCGCTCAAGATAGCCGTTGATTCTCACCATATCTGCCAGAGGGATCTGCTGAGCGACAGAGAGCAGCTCTTCTGCCGCCTGGATGAACTCTTGTGCGGCATGCAGACCTTTCTGCGTGGCCTGATACCCCGCTCCTTGAGCGATGTTACTCAAGATGCCTAGCTCCACAGCCCGACCAAACCGCGCTTCGGCCACCCGCTCCGAACCGTATGGAAACATCTTCATATGCATGGAGGTGGAGAATGGCTCGGAGCCGAAGATAAAGATAGCCGACTCCAGGAAATCCAGCCCGGAGCATAACTTTGCTCCTGTGCGATTTTCAGCCAGGCTGAATAGGCAGCTTCGTTCAAAGGGTCGAAACTCGCCTCCAATGTTGACCAGATGGAATTTAGCATTTCTTCCTTCGTCAATAAGTGAACACGAGGTCATGCTCTAATGCCAACCGCACGAGTATGTTGGGAGTGGCAAATGGGAACTTCTTTCTTCTTACACCGGCATTCCAACCGATTTGTGAAAATGGACGATCACCCAATGATCCTCCTGCTTCTCTAGGATCCAGGTACAGCGCAGGTTCATTGCAATAGGCTGACCACCCATTTTCCCGCTGAAGACCCACTGGTTAGTTGCCCAAGCCATATCTCCTTCGGGCGAGATATGGATGGTCTCATCACTGACAGTGATGTGAATTTCCTCTAGTGCGGCATTCTGAGCCTGCATAGCCTGCTCCAGGGCCTCAAAACCAACCAGCCACTCGCTCGCACCAGCGCCAATCCATACCGAACTTGGATCCTGGGTTACCACTTGGGGCAACAAACGTATGTCCTCCCTCTCGACTGCGTTTATCCAAGCATCAATGCCTGCCTTGATAGCAGTTCTTTCATCCGTCCAAATTACGTTCATGAGCGAATCCCTTTCTTGAATATTATTTTCTGAGCGATCCATTTGTTCTGATTGACACATTACAACACTAGATCGACAATACAGGGTATCGATTTTCGGTACAAATGAGATACAATATATATGATTAGTCCGTAAATCGTGTTCATAACAATGGTGATGCCGGGCGAGGCGGCAATGGATACGTCGGAATCTTTTGGATATTGGGTGCGACGGCGCCGAAAAGCCCTTGATCTGACCCAGAAAGGGTTGGCTCAACGCGTAGGTTGTGCTGAGGTTACTTTACGCAAGATCGAGGCAGACGAGCGCCGTCCGTCACGCCAGATGGCTGAACGCTTGGCTCATTGCTTATCATTATCTGCACCAGAAACCTCCGAATTTCTTATGATAGCAACTGGAGAGCGGCCGATCCATAAGATGAGGTCGTTTACAGTGTCGCCGGGCAACTTCTTGCCAAGCAATTTGCCTGTGCCAATAACCCCATTGATCGGACGCTCCGAAGAGCTTGAAGCAATCGTGAACTACCTGTGTCGTAGAGAAGTTCGGCTGCATACCTTGACAGGTCCCGTAGGTGTAGGCAAGACCCGGCTGGCAATCGAGATAGGGTTACGCGTGCAACATAATTTTAAGGACGGCGTGTACCTAGTTGAACTAGTGCCAGTTCAAGACCCTGCTTTGGTGCCATCTGTCACAGCCGCCGTTTTAGGGATTCGCGAAACGAATAGCCAAAGTTTGGTGAAATCCATTTCAAACCATCTGGCTAATAAAGAACTGATGTTGATCTTTGATAATTTCGAGCACCTACTTCCAGCAGCGGGTTATCTGTCCGACCTGTTACGGTGTGCGCCGGGTTTAAGGCTGCTAGTCACCAGTCGGGCAATTCTGCATCTTTATGGGGAGCACGAATATGTAGTACTCCCCATGCACGTACCAAAGACGAACAACCCAATTGAAGCAGCTCAATCCGCCTGCGTACAATTATTCTGCGAGCGAGCGCAAGCAACTCAGGCAGACTTTCGCATGACGCCGGAATTGGTTCCTGTGATAACAGAAATCTGCCGCAGGTTAGACGGCTTGCCCTTAGCCATCGAACTGGCCGCGGCGCGCATCAAGCTCTTTTCAGTGAAGGAACTGCTTCAGCGACTGGAGCGACGCTTGCCAGCACTAGCCAAAGGCTCCTCGGGTCATCAACCGCACGACCAGTTGCTGGAAAACGCCATTGCCTGGAGTTATGGGTTGCTGCCACCCACGGATCGCACGCTGCTGAACCGCCTGGCTGTGTTCAAAGGTAGTTTCACCCTGGCAGCCGCCGAGGCAGTCTGTGCGTTCCCCTTCACTTTGCAGGGATTTTCTACCGATCGCGAAGCCGTTCTGCAAATGCCAGATATAACAAATAGCCTGGGAGTACTCCTGGATCAGAGCCTTCTACTGCGCCAGAAAGTCAGCCCTACTGCCGAGGAATCCCGATACCTGAACTTGGAAACGATCCGTGAGTTTGCCCTGGAGCAGCTTCAAACCGGCGACGAGTTCGGATTATTGCACCAACGTCATGCGGACTACTACTCGGCTTGGGCAGGACGCGCTGAGGCTCATCTGAATGGACCTGATCAGGCAGCATGGCTAACATGCATGGAACTCGATATCGATAACTTGAGGGCAGCTTTGAGCTGGTTGCTGGCAGCAGGTCAAGTAGAGATGGCTGCACGCATGGCTTGCACGCTGGCGGTCTTCTGGCGGCGGCGCGGCTATTATAGCGAAGGACATGCTTGGTTAGAGCAGGTGCTGCTGAACATGACTTCAGATTGCATACCGGATTCCTTGCGGGCAAGGGTCCTCCAGACGACAGGCTCATTGGCTTACAGGAAAGGTGATTGGACATCAGCACGGAAGTCATTAAAAGAAAGCCTGGTTCTATATAAGTCGTGTGGGGACCAACCGGGTATCGCCAGAGTGTTGTTCGATTTGGGGTGGATTGCGATCGATCAGGGTGACTGGATCGAGGCTGCCCGGTTGAATGAGAAGAGCTTGACATTGACGCGTAAAGCAGGTGATCATCTAGGGATATACTGTGCGCTGACCAACCTGGGATGGGTGAGGCTCTGCACAGGTGAACATGACGAGGCGGCTGCGCGATTTACTGAGGCTCACAAGATTGCCGGTCAGGCTGGATACACCAAAGGCATTGCAGTGTCTTTAGCCAACCTCGCCTGGATCGCCCTCAAACGAGATGAACTTGCATCTGCTAAGGCTCAAGCAATAGAGAGCCTGCGCCTGTGCCATTTACTTGGAGAGAGAGAAGTTCTGGCTGAGTGCCTGGAAATTCTAGTGATTGTAGCCTTCAGGGAAAAAGAATATGAGCGCGCAATACGATTGAGCGGTGCTGCCCATGCCCTTTGGGCTGCTCTGCAAGTAACCCGTTCGCCAATGCAATATTCTGCAGCCGCTCATGCCGAAGCATTAGCAACCCTCCAAAAGGGTCTTTCGGATGACGTTTTCTCTTCAATTTGGCAGCAAGGGTGTGAGATGAGCCTGGATTCAATTGCAGGATATGCACTTGATAATACAGCTGCTTGATGGTTTCTATAATACTCTAGGGAGAAATTACCACAGGCGAGTAGCAAGATTGAAATCAAGGGGGATGATTTTATTAATGGAACCGAGGTAGGCGTCTTCGAGATTCGGTGCGACATTTTCTGCTATTGAACTGGGCTGCTCTACGCTAGCAACGCGCACCCGGGTTCCATCACTGCGACGGGCGGCGCCGCTGACGATTGTAGACAGTGGAAGAAACGGATGAAACGAGCACGAGCAACGGTACCATTGGATATACCCGATGTGAGGGTATTGAGCACAGAAATCAACAAAGTTGGCGAGTTGATCATCACTATTGAGAGCAGCAAAGAAGGGACCCTCTGCCGTCAATGCGGGCGAGAGATCCGTAAACGGCACGGGTATGATGAATGGACGATCATCCGGCACTTGCCAGTATTTGGGCGGCCGAGCTATCTGCGCTATCGTCCCCGGCGCTACCAATGTATGCTGTGTGAGGGTCACCCGACCACGACGGAGCAACTGAGCTGGCGTAAGAGTAACAGTCCCCATAGTATGGTAGATGATGATCACCTGCTGTTGCAACTGGTCAATGCGACCGTGGAAGATGTGAGCATCAAAGAAGGGGTGGCTTATGACTGCGTCCTGGGTGTCTTGGAGCGGCGGATCAACGCCAGCGTGGATTGGTGGCAATATAGCGCCTTGGGCGTTATCGGGTTGGATGAAATTGCGCTCAAGAAAGGCCACCGCAACTATGTGGTGATTGTGACGGCGCGCCTGGCGGAAGGTCGAGTGGTGATCCTGGCGGTTTTGCCAGATCGCCAGAAGGATACCGTGGTTGAATTCCTGCGGTCGATCCCGGAAAGCTTGAAACAGAGCATTCATACCGTGTGTTGTGACATGTACGAAGGCTTTAGCGAAGCAGTGCGGGAAGAGCTGAGCCACGTGCGCATCGTGATTGATCGTTTCCATGTCGCCAGGGCTTACCGAGATGGTCTGGACGACCTGCGCAAACAAGAACTGGGACGACTGAAAAAGGAGCTTCCTGACGTCGAATACAAGCAGTTGAAGGGCAGTATGTGAGCCTTGCGCAAGAAGCCCACTGAGCTGACCGTCGAAGAAAGACGCACCCTCCGACTTCTTTTCCGCTACTCGCCTAAGCTGAAGCAGGCTTATGACTTGCAGCAACAATTGACAGAGATTTTTGACCAGCACATTTCCCCCGCCATCGCCAAAACCAAAATCCGGGCCTGGATCAAACGCGTCGCCAAAAGTGAGTTGCGCTGCTTTGATAAGTTCATCCATACCCTGGGCCGTTGGTGGCAGGAAATCATCAACTATTTCGTCAACCGTGACAATAGTGGCTTTGTTGAAGGCTTGAACAACAAACTCAAGGTGCTCAAACGGCGTTGTTATGGTGTGTTCAACTTGAAGCATCTTTTTCAACGCATCTTCCTCGATTTGGAAGGCTATCGCCTGTTCGCGTCTTGACCACCATATATGGTCGAATCACAGCAACTCCCAATGAGCCACATTAACCCAATACACTGCTTCGATCTATCTTATGGAATAAGTCCTGCTCACCATGAAAATCCTGTAAGCCCCAGCATGTCATCCCGATTTTCTCCATAACACGTATCGCCCCTAGATTACGGGGATTTGCCATGCCATAGATAGCCTCTATGTCTGTGAAGGAAAAAGCGTTAGCTACTACAGCTCTGCCAATTTCGGTAGCATATCCCTTGCTCCAAAACGGCACGCCAAATTGCCATTCGATTTCAGGTTGTTTTGGTAAGTATGGATTAAGACCGATCAATCCTATAAGCGTCTGGCTGTCTCTCAAAATACAAGCTCCATGGAAAAGTTCTAGGGTGCAAAAATTTTGATCCAGCATAAACTGGATATATTCAACCGTCCGTTCTTTTGTCCAGGGGGTATCGCCAGTGTATTGATGTACCCGGCTGTCTGACATGATTTTCCAAAGAGCCGTGGCATCGTCCAGTTTCCATTGGCGAATGGTAAAGCGTTCGGTTTGAAGAAAAACAAAACACATTAGCATATCTCCTTGTAAAGTACATCAACAACTCGCAGCATAAATTGGATACCTTTTTGATGATACCTGAACTGATTAAGGCTGCCGATCAGGTATGTATCCAAGCCGGGATGGTAAAACATGAATGAGCCGGTTGATCCTGCATTTCCCCAACAGGAATACTTTGTTGGCATAAGCAGAGGGAAGTATCGGATTTTTATAAAGCCACAACCGTAATCCATTCCAGGGGCAAATCGGGCATAGTCATCCATCATTCTGAAAGTCTGTTCATTCAACAATTTACCCTGTACCAACCCTTGTATGAATTTAAGCAGATCTTCAATCGGGGCTGTAATTCCTCCCCCTGCGTAATCCATGCCTAATGAGCGATAGCCAGCTATATTAATGTCTCCACTGTACACTCCCGCTAGCGGATATCGGCTGGTTTGGAGGGGTAAGGAGTGACCGATCAGGAATGACTGTTTCATGCCTAACGGTTCAAAAATCCAATGGCTCAGCGCATCATGGAAAGGTTTACCGGTAACAGCTTCGATCACCAAACCCAATAAATGGTATCCAGTATCAGAGTAATAAAACCCATTTCCTGGTGAGAATTTGGATTTCAAGTTTTCTTTTGCCCAGGTAACAACTTCTCTTGGCTGATAAAAGAGCTCAGGTTCATTCAGCATCCGCTCAATCATCCTTGGTCCTTTAGCAGGTTTATCTTCAAAATAGTCGGGCAATCCCGAAGTGTGGTTCAGCAGATGCTTAAGTTGGATCAGGGGCGTATAGTCTTTTTTCTTGAAGACGTGTAGCAGTTCGAGTAGATCCGAGTCAAGGAGGTTAGTAATCCGAGATCCAAAAGAGAGCTTACCTTGATCGCACAACATGCCGATCAGGACAGCGGTGAATAATTTACCAACACTAGCCATATATACAGGCTGCCCCACCTCAACGGAGCTCTCGATGATGGTCTTTGTATTCCCTCTCGCCAGGTTCAAATGCAATTGATAGGTATTCGAATGAATCAGGAGATGAGCATTGTGGATCTTCCTATCGGAGTTTACTAGATTTTCAAACAGGGTGGTTATTCGTTGACAAGCTCTGGTTGTATTCATTTTCATCTTTCTTGAATGTCTTCTACTTTTTCCACTTCTGAGAACAAAGTACGTCGTATCATCAGCATCTTGATGATTTCACTGACCCTTCGGTTTAGGGGTTTGAATTGCTAGAAATCGTCCCTTTATCTTCAATGAGTAAGCATTTCATCCTATCCTCCTGTTTTTTATTCCTTCGCATCTCCAGCATAATCATCAATACCAGAAAGATTATGGTTAGGATTGCCGTTGAAATTGCTTGATTGCTATGTGCATTAACCTTTCGAGCAAAGGCGCCAATTAAACCATCATATTGATTGAGAAACCATCCAGCGAAACAGGAAAGAGCCAAACCACTGATGCAAAGAAGGGATGCAATGATCGTAATGATTTTCTTTTTTCCTCCCATTGTAAAAATAATTAAACCAAAGGTAATCAAATTGATTATCACAGTTCCAATTCCTTGGACTATGTGAACCTCAAGCAGATTCGTTCCATCCACGACGATATTTCCGTTAGCGTGAATCCACGCGCCAAAGAAGGTTGCAACGAGCAAACACAAAATAGATAATATGGACATGACGATGATAGAAGTTTTCATTTCACTTCTCCTGGATTTAAAATATTATTTTTTCTCTTCATTAAATGTTTTCTAATCCATATACGATAGTTGAAAGAATCAGGACGACGCATCCCAACAACATAGGGGCAAGTGCAAGGATTGAGAGACACCTTTCATTTTCACGAAACATTGTGATATACCCTTTTAACGATCGGGCTTGCTGTAGATCGAACTAATACCCGTTCTGGCGGATATATGTGCTTACATCGATGTTTAATATGACCTTCTCCGCATCGAAGTAAGCCCATGGCGCACCCTGATCCAGCCACATCGCTGAGTCAACTGAACGGGGGTTGTTCTCTATCAGAGATTGCCTGTATTCGTTTCGCAGTATCCATAGAATTTTGGACTGATCCTCTCCCGCATCGCGGTAACGCATCGTTTCCATCGTATCGATTAGACCTGTCTGAGGGTTGAAGCGAACCACAAAATTCTCCTCATCATTCTCAAATGGCACATATAGGAGTGCTGTGTTCGCGTCTACTGCCTCCCAATGGACGCGTGGATCGCTCACCCAAAGGGCTGGGAACCAGATGGCCTCCGCCCAAAGGGTCAAGTTCGCAGCCTGGTTGTTGTTTGGATCATTTGTTGTATGCGCCATTGGGCTTGCAAAGAAACTCACACCATCGATATATCCCTCATTCACCTTCAGGACAGGGATACCAAAAAACGTGGCTTCAAAGTAATGGCGGTAATCTCTGCCAGCATTGTGAACAAAAACAAACCGTGCTGGTATTGGAATATTCATGAAGGGTTTGAGAACCCCCCGCCCGAATATCACGGTTGTTTCTATTACGGGAATTTCATCGCCATAGATGGCGGCGAAAAAACGCTCCACAGGACTTGGGAGCCCATCTGGCAGTGACACTGTCTTTAATAGCGTTTCTTTTTCTGTAAACGGCGAAAAAGGTTTTGGTTGGATTTGAATACCAAACCATCCCAGTGCACCAAGCGATAACACAACAATAAAGATTAAGAAAAGAGAGTTCCGAATGGTTTCCATTTTTCCTCCACACATTCGTCTCATAATAGAACTGCCTCCCTCTCCTTCCAGGCAGTTAGAGAAACTGAGAAGATCGATTGCCCCCAATCCTTAATTGCTGCCCAATCTCGAAAGTCTCCAACAGGTGTTTTTGCTATATTCCCTATCACGGCATCGATGGAAGGAACCTTGGTGGGGTCGTAAACGCCGGTAAAAAAGGCTTCATACTGCAAGGACAAAAGGTTGCGAATCGGGTTCAGGTAGGCAAGGCGAGCTTTCCGGCTGGTTTCATCTTGTCCGTCATGTTGGAGATAGACAGCGAAACAAGCGAGAGGAATTCCTCGTAATTCAGAGTGATATTCCTCAACGAAATGAGTGATCTCTGGAAGAGGTGACCCCATTCGAATGGCACTACCAATCACCACATGGCTATACCCCACCAGACTCGTTACCCGTTTGATCGGACAAATATTGACAGCAAAATCCCTTTCTTCAAGTTCTGTGGCGATTCTATGGGCGATCTCCATTGTTGAGCCAGCTCGCGTGGCATAAGTAACAAGCACAACGGGATTCGCCAAATTCCGATTGGCAGTCAACTTTCGAAATTGACTATCAACTGGACGGCGTAATGTAATAGGGCTCACCCTGGCGCAGGTCAGGGTAGTAGCACCGATATCGGCGGCTAAGTATGCGAGAAATTGACGATTGGTGATTTTCTTCGACATGCTGGTTTCCTCATCTTTACTTTGGTGTTTGCCTTACCGAGAGTAACGTAAGATTAAGATCACGAATCTTGTTGAGCACCCCGTGCAATCCGGCTTGATCGATATTAACAGCCTTTAGAAGAACATCCCCATTCTCCAGGTTTTCAATGGACCAACCTATAAAGTACGTTGACCAATGTTCTTCAAGATGATCTTTCACCCGAATTTCATAAGCTGAACCGGAATTGTTATTAGGTTCGTTGGCCATATTGTTTTTCCAATCATGTTACCTATGGGTTGGATCCTTTTGTGTTGAGATAATTTGACTCGCGTATAATTTCGCCAAAAGTGGAATAGCCGCGATCTAGAAGGGTTGATGTGCCATAACTGCATCGTTCTTTATCGATCCAATGACTCACCGGCACAAAATCGTTTGCCAATTTGCCACTCCTGACTAGTTTTACAAAACAATCGTAACAAGATGGAACTTTTTCGTCGCCTATCTTAAGATAAGGATCAGGTTTGTTTTTAAATTCTCTACCGTACATTAATAACCTCAGGTCCAGGCTGAAACCAAAATAGGGGTTCAAAATCCCAATTGCGTTTCAGACAATGACGGAGCCAATCCATGCCTAAGCGAAAAAGACTCTTATCCTGGC
>WBZO01001978.1_pt1 | contig 28831 bp, 32 predicted proteins | sample 5204261 | NCBI WGS metagenome assembly WBZO01 (sample SAMN12412400, study PRJNA552823) | activated sludge metagenome | isolation source: activated sludge from anammox sidestream of wastewater treatment plant... | place: USA: North Carolina | collected 2017-09
CTTCATTGCCGCGTAACAGGCCGTTATTTACGAAGACGCAGAAAAGCTGGCTACCAATAGCTTCGTGCAGCAGTTTCGCCACGACTGAAGAGTCTACCCCGCCGCTTACGGCGCAGATGACACGGCCTTTGCCGATCTGCTGGCGCAACTGTTGGATTGATTCGCGGCGGAAAGCGGCCATCGTCCAGTCGCCGGAGCAGCCGCAGATTTTGTGAGTGAAGTTTTTAAGCAGTTTGGCGCCGTCGGGCGTATGTGAAACTTCAGCATGGAACTGTACACCGTAAATCCGCCGCGCATCGTCCGCGATAGCAGCATAGGGCGCGGAATCAGTCGCAGCGACAACGGAAAAGCCGGAAGGCATCGCGGTGACTTTGTCGCCATGGCTCATCCATACCTGCGCACGCTGGCCCTGGGTCCAGACGTCATCAAACAAAGCGCAGCCCTTTTTAACTTCGACGAAGGCGCGGCCAAATTCCCGATGGTCTGACATTTCCACACGGCCACCCAGCATCTGGCAGATGAGCTGTTCACCGTAGCAGATGCCCAGCACGGGCACGCCAAGCTGAAATACGACAGGGCTGGGCATTGGGGCCGCCGTGACATGGACCGAAGCAGGGCCGCCCGAGAGAATAATCCCTTTTGCACCGAAAGCGCGGATTTTCTCCTGCGGCATGCTGAAGGGATGAATTTCGCAATAAACCCCGGATTCGCGGATACGCCGCGCAATTAACTGGGTAACCTGAGAACCAAAGTCGAGAATGAGAATGCGATCATGCATGGGAGTCTTATAAGGGGCGCTTTGGCGGAGGCAATGTAAAAATGTGGTCGGAGTATTAACAAATAGTAAAAAACTGTTGTGTATATCCCACAGAGTGCTAAGCACGATTTATAAGTATAGACAGCTAAAGATGTTTTCTTTTGCATGTCCGGCGGCAGCGGGATAATTTGCGAGAGGTTTCGGATTGTGGATAAGGTTCGCAATTCGTTGCTCAAAAGAAACAAAGTCTGATAGGGGAGCAGCTCGCGCTGGCATATTAAAGAACTTATGCGCATTGTCTTTTTATTTATTGCCATCGCTATTTCAGCAGCAGCAGCCTTTTTCACCTACAATATGATTAAAGGTGAAGACCAGGCTCCTCAGGGTCAAACAGGCCTTGTCGTTCAGCCGCAGGTTATTGAAAAGCAAGTGCCGACCCAGGACGTGTACGTTGCGCGCAGTGAAATCAAAGTGGGTGATATTATCCAGCAAGATATGCTGGACCGTCAGCCCTGGCCCAAGCATCTTATCAGCCCCGGCTTCGTTGTGGCAGGGCAGGAAGCGCCGAAAATTGTGGGCATGGTGGCCCGGACGCCTTTTGCACCGGGTGAAGTGGTGCTTGAGTCGAAACTTGCCAATCCGCAAGATCCAAGCTTTATCGCCGCTTCCATTCCCGATGGCACGCGCGCGGTGACGATTCAGGTTAACCCCATCTCCGGCGTTGCGGGCCTGATTTTCCCGGGTGACCGTGTCGATGTGCTGCTTACTCACAGCCTGTATACGCAGAAAACAGTTGAGCGCGAGCAGAAGAAATTAATGCAGGAAGCCCTTGCAGCGGTGGACTCCGATGATGCGGAGGAACTCACCCGCGTCCGCGCTAAATTCAATATTATTGGCGAAGGCAATAAAAACCAGGATCAGGTCACGGAGATGATTGTTCCTGATGTACGCGTTCTGGCGGTGAACCAGCGTGCTGTCGTTACACCTGATGACAGCAAGAAAAAGGAAACCATTCAGAATGTAACGCTCGAGGTGCTTAAGGAAGATGCGCAACGCCTGAAACTGGCTGAGCGCGTGGGGCAGATTAACCTCGTGCTGCGCTCGCTGCACGATAAATCCGCCGCGCTGCCTGATCCTTCGGCTGAGGGAGATCTCTCGCGCACGATTCCGCCGGGTTATTTTCCCCGTATGTTCCAGTTTGGCGATCCGTATCCTAAGGATCTGCTGACCGAAACAAAAACAGAAGTACATAAAAAAACAAAAGACACGGTAACTGTCGTTCGTGGGGTAAATGTGGAAGAAATAGAGTTTGAGCGCCCGGGAGGTAACCGATGAAACGGTTATTCCTTACGCTGGTGGCTTTCCTGGCATTTGTCGTGCCTGCCTGGGCTGAAGATTTCGTTATCCCGCTGAACAGGTCGCGCCTGATTTCTACCGGGCCGGAAATCGGCGAGGCAATGATTGCCAATCCACAAATCGCTGATATTCACGTCCACGGGCCGCACCGTATCTCTGTGATAGGCATTGGCCGTGGCCAGACCACTCTGCGCATTATGGATAAAAACGGCAATGTCATTAAAAGCGTACCGATTTCCGTAACCTATGATCTTCCGGCGATCCGCAAAGCGATGCGTGAATTCCTGCCCTATGAAAATGTAGGCGTTGAGCTGATCGGCACCAAGCTGACCCTTACCGGACAGGTAAGCAGCGCTACCGCAGTGGACCGCGCTTTGGAAATTGCCAGTCAGTTTGTAGACAAAGATGATACTGCTGCTGGAGCCGCTGGTGGCAATGCGGATCCACGCCGCGCCGCCCTGGTGAATCTGTTGCAGGTCACTTCCGGTCAGCAGGTGATGTTGCGGGTGCGTGTAGGTGAGATTCGTCGCACCGCGCTTAAACGCCTCGGCATCAATCTGCAGGGCTTTACTAATAACGGTAACTTCGGCCTTAACGGCGGAACTTCCAATGGGTTGCTGCCATTTACCCAGAATAGCGGCGCTGATTTCGGTACCTTTGATTTTAACCCGGCTAATACCTTTGGTATCTTAGGCGGCGTGCTTAACAAAGGCGATATGGGCCTCGGCGTAAGCGTGGAAGCGCTGGAAACAGACGGTTTGCTCAAAGTGCTGGCAGAACCAAACCTGGTGGCCCTTTCGGGTGAAAAGGCAGAGTTCCTGGCTGGCGGTGAGTTGCCGATTCCGTTGTCTACCGGTAGCGGCGACGCCCGTAACGTATCGATTGAGTATAAACCCTTCGGTGTGTCTGTCTCCTTCGTTCCCTACGTGCTGTCGGAAAACAGAATACGCCTGAGCGTTTTCCCCGAGGTTTCTGAGCTCAGCAATGAGAACGCCATCGAAATTAACGGCTTTACTGTTCCCTCGATTTCTACCCGCCGCGCTAAAACGACGGTAGAACTGGCGCCAGGTGAAAGCTTCATGATTGCCGGTCTGATTCGGGATGGTATGGATACCTCCATCCGCCAGCTGCCGGGTATCAACGAATTGCCTATTCTGGGTGCGCTGTTCCGCAGCACGGCCTTCCAGAAAAATGAAACCGAGCTGGTTATTGCGGTAACCCCGTATCTGGTAGACCCGCTTAAGAGCAGCGATGTACGACTGCCCACGGATGATTTCCGCCCGGCCAGCAACATGGAAATGTTCTTCTACGGCGCGCTTGGTTCTATCAGTCATGGCGAGCGCACGACTTCGCAAACCCCGAGCCTCGAAGGCCCAATTGGATTCATGGTGGAATAGATGTTAAATAAGCGCACAATCCGATTCATTACTCTCGCGGCTGGTATGACCTTTCTGTCTTCCTGCAGCGTCATTCCCCCGGAAGCCTATTATGATCATGGCTCGCCGGAAGCGTTGCTGGATCAGTCCTCCGAAGTTGTTAATTTTGCAGTCGGCGGCGATTCCTCGCTGAATGATATGACCGCCTGGATTAACCAGGATCAGCCGACCCGCGCTGAGCTTTACTGCAATGAAGGCGATGCTGCCTGCGGCGAGGCCCGCCAGGCGCTGCAGCAATTCGGCATTCCCGTGAACTATGTTCCCTCGGGCGACAATGTAGCCACCCTGGTTTACGATCGCGTATTGGCACGCGATTGCGAGAACCGGTATATTGATAACTCCATCAACCCTTACAATCTTGATCCGCCAACCTATGGCTGCTCGATGAGCAGCAATATTGTGCAGATGGTGACAGATAAAAGACAGTTCACCAGCCCGGCCCTGCTGGATTACACCGAAGGCGACCGGCTGGAGCGCGTGATGGATGGTTACAGGCAGCCATACGATGCTGCGCGGGTCAGGGTTGATCCCAACCTTGATCAGGTATCGCGCGGCAATCTGGCGAATGTTTCCCGATAGCGCATCGGTTTAGCGATTACGATTTAGACTGCCATTTTCCTGTAAAAAGCAGGTATTCAGCGTAGCGCCTGCGGGTCAGGCCAGGCAGGGTTTTTCCGCCCGCCATTTCCCAGCGGCGGATTTCCTCTGCGGCCCTTAGGTAATCACCGGCGTTGATAGTGCGCAAAAGGGTGCTGGTGCGGAACTGATAGCCACCAATGTTATAGACAAGCGCTACCAGGGCTGAGAACTGGCTGGTGGTAAGCGGCACTTTTACATGCTGCTTCACCAGAAGCTCGGCAATAGCCACATCCCGCAGCAGCAGCTCATGGGCCTTGGCCTGACTGATTTGCGCGAAAGCTTCGCCAGGACGCATCAGGTGACCATAGCCGATAGTGAATTTGCCTACGGGATCGCGGTATGGCTTCAGCCGCAGCCCTTCAAAATGCTTCACCAGATCAAGCCCGACTTCCGCCATTTTTAATTCCCTCACCGCAGGTGGCGCCTGCCGGGCGGCCTGCTGCAGCTGAGGAGTGGGTGTGACCGGCAGGGCGGTGCGAAGCGCTTCCTTGTAGCTGGCCGAGGTGTAGTAATCTGCGAATTTACGGGCATAGTCCGCCGCGACCTTCTCAGCTTCCGCCTCGGGCAGGTATTTGCGGTAATGCTCCAGCCCATGCTGGTAATAGAAGCTGTAATAATGGTCGGATTCACGCGTGTTCTGATATTTCTGCCAGAGCGGGTGCCCCACCATCAGCCCGAGCAGAATGACCACCTTTAAAATTTTCACCCAGGGTGGAATGAGATGATAGTGATGCACCGCGTAACGCAGGTAGCGGTATATAAAGGTTAAGTGACGGCTGCCGCGAAGGCGTTTTTCCACGGCGACAAAGCGCTGGCAGAAATGTTCAATCAGGCCTTCTTCATAGGCCAGCCAGCGGATTAATTGCCTGAACCCGTAGAATATCCAGCCAAAAACCCCCAGCCAGAAGCGAAAGAAATCAAGAATTACGGCAGAGGCTTTCATTAATAAGTCACCGTTACCGGATCGAGGCTGCGCCAGAGGTACCAGGTGGCAACGCTGCGCCAGGGCTTCCAGCGTTCAGCAATAGCCAGATAATGCGCTTTTTCCCATTGCTCCTTGCCGCCGGGGATGGGGTAGTTGAGCCGTATTGCCTTGAGCACACCCAGGTCATCGATTGGAAATACATCCGGCCGGTGCAGGTGGAAAATGAGGAACATTTCTACGGTCCATCTGCCGATTCCTTTAATGGGAAGCAGATCCCTGATGACTTCCTCGTCGGACATTTTAGCCCATGCGCGTTCGGGATTGGGTTTTGCCAGGAAATAGCGAGCAAGATCCTGCAAATAGAGTGCTTTCTGGCGGGAGTAACCCAGTGCGCGGATTTGATCTTCAGTGAAATTGGCAATTGGTTGCGGTGAAACCTTGCCACCGCAGGCGGCCTCGAGACGGAACCAGATGGCGTCTGCCGCCTTCACCGAAATCTGCTGCCCGGTAATGGAGCGGGCGAGGGTGTGAAAAGCATTTCCGCTGCCTGTCAGGAAATCGCCTTCATAAGCAGCGATAATGTTTGCCAATAGGGGATCAGCGGCGGAGAGTTCGGCAGTAGCCCGGGGCCAGAAGGGAGGGCTGATTATCTTCATTCCTTATTTATAAAGAGAATTGCCTGCGGCGAAAGAACAAATCCGCTGCTACCGGTTGTAGCCACCACCGCTGCCCCGAGGTGGTATCCTCCTCGTTTCCGGTTGGGTATCTTCATTCAGATGGTTTAATACCGCATCTATATCTCCGTTAAACTGTTCCAGCAGAACTCCAATGCCAACGGCCGTATCTCGAAGTACACCCTCATCGTGTTTTGCGTTTTTATAAACCTGTGCAAAACGTGGATCGGTGCTCAATACAACTCCTCCTTTGATTTCCATCGCATTGTTTGGATCGTCCTTCTGGCGCAACTGGTCTGCATATTTATTTAGTTCTGCTTGTTCTAAATCTTTAAAATATTTTTCTATTTCTTCAGGTGTTGGCATCGAACCTCCTGTTTTGCTTAATGAATACTAGTTTAGCGCATAAAAGTTAATATTTCCTGTGCCCATCGTACAATTGGTCGCATCCATCTGTAAGACGCTGCTTGTAGCATTGCTGTCTTTCCCAGATATTAAAGAAATCACCCAGAAAAAATAAGTCCGCACCACCGATGGTACGGGGTGCGGACTTTATTTTTCGGCGAGGAGTAAGAGCGGATTAATTCTCCTTTTCTTCTTTTTCCGCCTGCCTTTTTGCTTCCTGACGGAAAAACAAACTCATCATGCCGGGAGTTTGTTTTGCTTTTTGGTCTAATTGGATGGAGGTGAGGTTTCTATCCTCTTTCTCCTTCTTGTTCCATTTGCGTCTTTCTATGATGGCACGAACAATCTGGATAGCGAGAAAAATTAAAAATATCCCGACCAGATAGGGTGCCCAAGAATGAATAAGGGGAAACAGCGGCTGTTTGTCCATATTTAAGGTAATTTTATGGTGTGGGAAAACAAAAACAAAAAAGTAAATAATTGTTTTATTTTAATTAATCCTGTGCCTGATGACTGTGAAGATTTTATGACATTTTGCTTTCCTGAGGCGGCGCCTTTCCTTATTGTCAGTGCGATTGCTTCCTAACGCTAAATAAGGATTAACAGTAGCTTATGACCGCCACCGCACGTAAAGCCAATTCCGCACTCCGCATTGAAACCGACAGCTTCGGCGAAATCGAAGTTGCCTCCGACAAATACTGGGGGGCGCAGACGCAGCGCAGCCTCCAGAATTTCAAGATTGGCAATGAAACCATGCCGGCGCCGCTGATTACTGCATTCGGCATTCTCAAGCAGGCGGCGGCGAAAGTGAATATGCAGCTGGGCGTGCTCGATAAAACCATCGGTGAGAAAATAGTAGCCGCCGCGCAGGAAGTGATCGACGGAAAGATGGAGGGGCATTTTCCCCTCGTTGTCTGGCAGACCGGTTCAGGCACGCAGACGAACATGAATGTGAACGAGGTGATTTCCAACCGCGCTATCGAAATGATGGGCGGGGAAATGGGCAGCAAAAAGCCGGTGCACCCCAACGATCATGTGAATATGGGGCAAAGCTCTAATGATTCCTTCCCCACCGCTATGCATATCGCTGCGCTGATGGAACTTAAACACCGCCTGCTGCCGGGCTTCAAACATTTGCGCGACGCGCTGGCGAAGAAGCAGGACGAGTTCAAGGATATCATCAAAATCGGCCGCACCCATCTGCAGGATGCCACGCCGCTGACGCTCGGCCAGGAATTTTCCGGCTATGTAGCGCAGATGGATTATCTGATTAAAATGCTGGATGTGGATGCGGTGGCGTATCCCATTCGCTACCTGGCGCAGGGCGGCACGGCTGTCGGTACCGGGCTTAACGCCAAAAAGGGTTTTGCCGAAGGTTTTGCCAAGGAAGTGGCGAATATCACCAAGCTGCCATTTGAAACCGCGCCGAATAAATTTGCCTATCTGGCAACGCATGACCAGCTGGTAACCCTCTCGGGCGGCCTTAACACCGCTGCCACGGCGCTGATGAAAATCGCAAATGACATCCGCCTGCTGGGTTCCGGCCCGCGTTCAGGCCTGGGTGAGCTCAGCCTGCCGGAGAACGAGCCCGGAAGCTCGATCATGCCCGGTAAGGTCAACCCCACGCAATGCGAAGCGCTGACTATGGTATGTGCCCAGGTGATGGGCAATCATGTGGCGGTTACCGTGGGCGGTTCTAACGGCCATTTCGAGCTGAATGTGTTCAAACCGGTGATTATTTATAATGTATTGCAAAGCATCCGCCTGCTGGCCGATGCGGCGGTAAGCTTTACCGATAACTGCGTGGTAGGCATTGAAGCGAACCGCGAGCGCATCAACCAGCTGATGAACGAGTCGCTAATGCTGGTGACGGCGCTCAACCCGCATATCGGTTATGACAACGCGGCCAAAATCGCCAAAAAAGCGCATAAAGAAGGCACGACGCTGCTCAAGGCGGCGTTGGACCTGAAACTGCTCACTGAAGAGCAATTTAAGGAATGGGTGCGTCCGCAGGATATGGTCGGGCCGAAGTAAATGGCGAGAGCAAAGCGGCATTCCTGGCTTACTTACCTGCTCGCAGCCTCGCTGCTGCTGCAGGTGCTGCTGCCGTTTTTTGCTACCTACCAGTTACCGCAGGCGCAGGGGGTAGCCCAGCTTAGCAAAGTGCTTGGCGAGAAAATCCTTATCTGCTCCGGCGAAGGGTTCCGCTGGGCCAAGTGGGAAGATCTTGTAAACGAAAAGACCAAACCACAACCGCATACGAAATATAAATGCCCGACCTGCTATGTGGCGGCGCATAATACGTTTACGGCCAAGGCCATGCCGGCATTGCATGTGCCGGATGCCGCCGTTTCTACCGCGCATTCACCGTTTTTTGAGATCAGCGATATTGTGCCCGGGGATATACGCTGGTCACGACTGTTAAACCGCGCTCCGCCGGCTGCTGCCTGATTTTTGCGGCACTCTTTAGGAGGTGCCGGAACAATCCCTGCAACAATTTGCAGGATAGCAATTGATATTAAATATACAGAAAGACCTGAAAATGAAGAAACTTCTCCTTGCGGGCGCGTGCGCGCTGGCTTTTTTAAACTCTGTTACTCCCGCTTTCGCGGAGCATCAGCATCAAGATCATTCCCCTGCAGGCGTGATGGGCGCCCATCTGCATCAAAAAGGTGAATGGATGGTTTCCTATTATCTGGATGGCACATCGCAATCCGGCTTGCGCGACGGTTCCGACAAAGTGAGCACCCATGATGTTCTGCAGACTTTCGGCGAAGTCATGACCGATATGAGCATGCGCATGCATATGCTGGAAGGCATGGTTGGCATTACCGACAATCTCAGCCTGATGGTGATGGGCCAGTATATGGAAATGGAAATGACCCATGAAGCGCATGGCGGCCATGGTATTCATTCCATGACCAAGAAAGGATGGGGGGACACCGAAGTCACCGCGCTGTACGGGCTGATGCATGAAATGGATGAAAAAAGCATGCATTCGCTGCATCTGAATGCCGGGTTGAGCCTGCCTACCGGCGATACGGATGAAGCTTATTTAAACCATCATAATGTGCTGATGCATCTTCCTTACAGCATGCAGTTTGGCAGCGGTACTTATGATCCGATCCTGGGCCTGACTTATACCGGTGAATCCGGCGGCTGGGGATGGGGCTCGCAAATCCTGGGTACCTTCCGCTTTGGCGAGAATAACGAAGGCTATCGCCTGGGTAATAAGTACAGGCTGAACCTGTGGGGGTCCCGCGCGCTAGACGAGGTTTTCAGCGCGTCAGCCAGGCTGGAAGGCATTACATATGGGAATGTGCATGGCAGTGACGCCATGATGCCGCCGACCTCTATGAATGGCGCTCAACCGGATGGTCAGGGGGGCGAGCAGCTGAATGCCTATATTGGTTTATCGGCAACTCCCGCATTAGCGGCACTTCAGGGCCATAAATTTGCGGCTGAATTCGGGTTGCCGCTATACCAGCATTTCGATGGTCCGCAGCTGGATAATGATTATCGGTTCATCGCCAGCTGGAAAGTTGGTTTCTAGGAAACAAGCCGGCAGCGAAGCGCCTGCATAGCTGCCGGCTTTCTCCGCTAGCAGGGGATAGACCAGATTACCTGCTGAGGGAACGGCAGCCTAATAGGTCGCGTAATTAGGAGTTGCGACACTGTAGTTGACGCCACCGTAACCGCCATAGCCCGGTTGCTGGCCATAAGGCATGGGATACGAAGAAGGGGCCGGTTGTGGAATCGCGGGCACGTAGACAGGCGCGGGCGCACCATAAGCCGGCGCGGCACCATAGGCCGGGGGATACGCAGCCGGCGGAGGCGGAGGCGCATAAGAAGGCGCCGGTGCAGCGGGATAAGCCGGATAGGTGCTGGGGGCCATGCCGTAATAAGGATCGTTATAAGCCATAGGCTGTGATTGCTGGGGCTGGCTGTAAGAAGAATATTGCTGTTCAGGCTGCCCCTGTATGGATTGGGGCGCTGCGTTTGCCATCGCGGCTTTATCCTTGGCATCGGATTCCGCATAATATTTGCCGGTGAAGAACCCGGCACCAAAGCCTACGCCGAAAGACAGAACTTCCGTGCAGCCTGAAAGCAGCATAAGAGCCGCAGTGACTGTGCATAATTTGCATAATGCATTGGAAATTTTGATCATTATAAACCTTATCCCTGTTGCCGCATTATGCCCCAGAGAAAGTTAAAGAACAATTTACATATTCGTGACAGTGCGAGGAAGAGGCTTTAAGCCTTAAGCCGCGCGCTGGATTCCCTTTTCATCCAGAATCTGTGCTAATTCCCCGGATTCATACATTTCACGGGCGATGTCGCAACCGCCAATAAATTCCCCTTTTACATAGAGTTGTGGAATGGTGGGCCACTCGGAATAAACCTTGATGGCTTCGCGGATTTCCGGGTCGGCCAGCACATTTACGTCTTTAAAGGAAACGCCCAGGCGGGTCAGGATTTGCACGACCACCCCTGAAAAACCGCATTGCGGGATTTTCTGGGTACCCTTCATGTAAAGGACAACATCGTTTTGCTTCAATGTCTGCTCGATTTCGGCAAATTTCGGGTTCTCGGTCATGGTAGCTCCTTTAGCTGGGAATAGCGGTTTTAACCTGCAGGGCATGCAGGGTGGTGCTCATATGCCCTCCGAGTGCAGCATATACCATTTTGTGCTGCTCCACACGGTTTTTGCCGCGAAAAGCCTCGGAAGTAATGGTGAGAGAATAGTGATCCTGATCGCCGGCCGTATCGATAAGTTCGATACGGGCATCGGGGAAGGCAGTTTTGATATACGCTTCGATAGTCGCGGCAGGCATGGGCATACAGGCTATGTAGTGCCTTAAGGCAGGAAATCAAGGTTTTCTTAAGAATTCCGTCGCTAAAATGGGTGAAGTCAAACTGAGCAGCGATAAGACGCTTTAGCCCCATTCAAAAAGGAAAAGTAATGGAAATTGAAGGAATGGAGCCGACCGTAAAGGTTATTGCAATGCCGCAGGATACAAACCCTGACGGTGATTTATTCGGCGGCTGGATCGTATCGATGATGGATTTGGCCGGGTCTGTCGCCGCACGAAGGACCGCGCATTGCCGCATTGTCACGGTTGCGATGGAGAATATCAAATTCCTCAAGCCTGTCTTCGTGGGGGATTTCCTCGAATGCTTCGCCCGCGTGATCAGGGTCGGGCGCAGCAGCATCACAGTGGAAGTAGATGCGCGTGTCGAGCGCCGCCTGACCGGTGATGTCGAGCAGGTCACCGAGGGCTGCTTCATTTATGTCGCTATCGATGAAAACCGCAAGCCTGTGCCGGTGCATCTGGATTTGCGCAAAAAGAAATAGACCGTGAATCTATGAAGAAAATGAGTCCTAAGCATGTCGCGCAGGAAATACTTCTTGAATGCGCGGCCGCCGCACAGCAGCAATATCCGGATTTCAGGGTGGGTGTGTTTGCGCAGGACGCGGTAATCGAGGCCATAGAGAGGGTGCTGCGTGCTGCCGCCACTAATACGATTTTCAATGATTTAAAGGAAATGGGTAAAGCCCAGGCTTATTTCATGCGGACGATTGAATCGGAAATGGGGCCGGCGGTGGAAAGGGATCCATCCCTATCTCTGGACAAGGTGCAGTGGTCAGAGTGTCCCTATGCAGAGAATGCCTATGGCTATTTTGCCAAGGCGGTACTTGATAAGACAGTGAACAAGGTACGGCGGCTGCGTCTTGCGGTTTCCCAGGAAAATTCGATGAATTAAGCGACAAAAAAACTCCGGTTGCTGGCGGGCAATCCGGAGTTTTTTGCTATTTCTTATGGCGCTGATTCCATAAGAGGCTTGGCGAAATACCAATGGCACCGCCGATAAAAAGGAAATTTTTATCGTAGTGAGGAGCCATTATCCCCAAGCCAGTTTCGAAGGCGACATGCAGCCATTTGTGCCGGTAGAATGCTTTGTAGTTTGATAAATCAAACCGGAAATCGTTAGCATTTCCTGGCCGGAGAGAATTTTTGGTACCTAAAACAGCGCCAAATGCGTTGCATGAAAGAACAAACCCGATTGTATTATCGGGGTCTGACATGGCCAGACCAATTCCTACCTCCAATCCAAGACCGGTGTTCCAATCGTCACTCACATCGGTCGCAGTGCTCAAACCTGCACGCATTACCAATCTGAACTGATCCTCATCTTTAAAAATGGCTGGTGCCAGTTGGAGGCCAGCACTTCCAGTGATGAGTCGGCCTTCAAAACCGTGGCGACCTGGAAAGTCGCGTAAGTCATCTGCCGGCTTCTTGACAAAGGCGCTGTAGGATTGGATGTGCCCGTATCCCTCAAACGCCCTCTGGAAGGTCGGTAAAAGCGTAAGCCCAAGACCAATGGTCCAGTCCTCTGTAGATTCAGCGTAGTGGTCCATTTCCAACAATGCCACATTCGTGGTGAGGAAAAAGTTACGCAAATCGCCGCCTGTAAGGGCTGTGCCCAGAGCTTTCGTGAAGGTTTCTGCCTTCACTTCCTCCGGTGCACTTGCTGGCGGATAAGGACCACCTGGGAAAAATCGAGGATTGTCGTAGTTAACGGCTTGAGTTCCATTTATCAGACTGGTCATCGCATCAAGTGCTGAGAGCGCCCGATCCTGTTGCTCGATAGCGGCATCCCGCTGTTCAATTGCCTCATGCGCAGCATCAAGGGCTTCTCTTGTCGTCAGCAATGCAAGTTCTGCTGCCGTATCAAGAAGCGCATTGATAAGATTGAGTTCAAAGATTTCCAGTGCCATTTCAGCACTGTCCTTGCGCAATGTGTCAATGATTTCACCCTGCAGCCCCATAATTCCCGAGCTGTATTCGAGATACTCGGTAAATTGCTGGGTAAGCTTTTCGTAATCTTTTTCCCACTGAGCGTTCTCAGCGAGTAAAGTTGCACGTGACTTTGTAGTCACTTTTTTTGTTGTTTGGGCAACCAGTGTCCGGTTGCCGGAAAGGATGAAAAACAAGGCGATAAGGATCGCCAGGAAATTCAAATTTTTCATGTTGATTAAAGGAAATTGAATACGCACCGTTGCGCCATGATGTGCGCCGCGTTTCGTAGTTGGATTAAAAGTGAGTGCGGGGGCGAGACGTTACTCTATCCGCGGGCAAATATTTAAATCCATACCAATTTCTGTGGGTAGAAGATTCTACAAAGCCTGAAAGCTCAAATCCGTCTCATCCGCCAATGAGAGTAAATTTCCACATACTTCAGTATGAAGAGAACAAAAATAGTGGTTAATTATAGCAAAAAGCCACTGCCTCAGCAAAGCCGCGAAGGCGCTGTCACTGAATCTTCATATTTAGAGTATTATCCCGCCATGAAGCCGGGCAGCCAATCCTCGTTCAGCTTTTTAAGCGTGGCGACGGGGAGGCTGAAATGCCCTTCCAGCAACAGTTCGCTGCCCCCGGTCTTACCCAGATCAAAGCAGGGTATGCCTGCTTTTTCGGCGGCAGAGGTGACGGCCTGCAGATGTTCGGGCGCGACGGCCAGCAGATAGCGGGCCTGATCTTCGCCGAAGGCGTAGCCCACGGAATGTGCATTTGCCGGGAATTCCACCTGGGCACCGATTTCGCGGGGCAGGCACATTTCCGCCAAAGCGATCAGCAATCCGCCATCGCTCAGATCATGGCAGGCGCTGATGCGGTGCTCTTCAATCATGCGGCGGACAAAGTTGCCATTTTCCACTTCCGCATCCAGATCCACCGACGGCGGCGCGCCTTCCTCCCGGCCTTCGATTTCGCGCAGGTACAGGGATGCGCTGAGATGGCCTTTGGTAGCGCCGATAAGCAGGAGGCTGAGGCCTTCGGCTGTGATGGCGTTGCCGATACGGGTTGCGTGATCCTTTAAAATACCCACGCCGCCGATCGCGGGAGTGGGTTGCACGCCTTTGCCATTCGTTTCGTTATAAAGTGAGACGTTGCCGGAGATGACCGGGTAATCCAGCCGCAGGCAGGCATCGCGCATGCCCTGAATGGAACCTACGATCTGACCCATGATTTCCGGGCGCTGGGGGTTGCCGAAATTGAGGCAATTAGTGATGGCCAGCGGCTTGGCACCCACCGCCGTCAGGTTGCGCCAGCTTTCCGCAACAGCCTGTTTGCCGCCTTCCACCGGGTCGGCATAAACATAACGCGGGGTGCAATCGGTGGTGATGGCGAGGGCCTTTTGCGTGCCATGAATACGCACTACCGCTGCATCACCGCCGGGACGGGCGAGTGTATCGTTCATCACCATGTGATCGTATTGCCGCCAGATCCACCGTTTGGATGCGATATCGGGGCATGAAATCATTTTTTGCAGCGCGGCTTCGAGCGATGTCTTGAACTGGCCATTATCGATAATGGCTTCCTGTTTCGGCGTCGGCACCCAGGGGCGATCATAAACCGGTGCATCTTCCGACATCGGTGCGATAGGCAGTTCCGCCGCGACTTCACCATGCCATTTGAGGACGAGTTTACCCGTATCAGTGATATGGCCGATCGTGGCAAAACTGAGTTCCCACTTCTCAAAGATTTTACGCGCCAGTTCTTCGCGCTCAGGCTTCAGCACCATTAACATGCGTTCCTGCGATTCGGAAAGCATCAGGTCGTAAGGCGTCATACCTTCTTCACGCATGGGGACTTTATCGAGTTCTAGCTCGATGCCGCAGCCGCCTTTGCCCGCCATTTCGAGCGAGGAAGAGGTAAGACCCGCCGCGCCCATATCCTGAATTGCGACGATGGCGTCGGTGGCCATCAGTTCCAGGCAAGCTTCGATCAGCAGTTTTTCGGTGAAGGGATCGCCTACCTGCACGGTAGGCCGTTTTTCTTCAGAATCCTCAGTGAATTCAGCCGATGCCATAGTGGCGCCATGAATGCCGTCGCGGCCGGTTTTGGAGCCTACATAGACAACCGGATTGCCTATGCCTGCTGCCGCCGAATAGAAAATTTTATCAGTCTCGGCCAGGCCTACGGTCATCGCATTAACCAGGCAGTTGCCATTGTAGCTGCTGTGGAAGGTACATTCGCCACCGACAGTGGGTACGCCCACGCAGTTGCCATAACCCGCGATGCCTGCCACCACGCCGTTTACCAGATGGCGGGTTTTAGGATGCGAAGGCTCGCCGAAGCGCAGGGCATTCATATTAGCGATGGGGCGCGCACCCATGGTGAAAACGTCGCGGAGGATTCCGCCAACGCCGGTGGCCGCGCCCTGATAGGGCTCGATGTAAGAGGGGTGGTTATGCGATTCCATTTTGAAGATTGCCGCTTGCCCGTCACCGATATCGATAACGCCGGCATTCTCGCCCGGGCCGCAGATCACGTGAGGCGCTTTGGTAGGCAGCTGGCCCAGCCATTTACGGGTGGTTTTATAGGAGCAGTGTTCCGACCACATGACCGAGAAAATACCAAGCTCCGTCAGGTTTGGTTCGCGACCCATGATGTCAAGAATGCGATCATATTCCTCGCTGGTCAGGCCGAATTCGATTGCCTGATCACGAAGAGTGCTTGCTTTTTGTTTTACCTGGGCCTTAGCCATGAATGCTCCTTTTTTATGGATAGGGCCTTACGGCCCCAAACCCCACGCTTTATGCCGTGCTTATGCCCGGATTAAGACGGCGAGGGGTCTTTAAAAATTACTGAAGCGGGAAACTAATGCACCGGCCGGAAAAAGGCAAGTCTAGGTCATTTGCGGTCTGAGTGGAGCTGCGCCTTCACGTCCTGTGGTCTGCACCCAGTTGCGGCCCGCTTTTTCAGCCTGGTAGGCCGGATGGGCGGTGCCGTAGTCAATCTGCTGCTGCTTAATCAGGCCAGTGGTGGGCTGTACGCCCTGACCCCTGGATTGTTCCATGGCCATGGTTTCGGCTTTTGCCTGTTCGTATTCCTGCGCCATTTTTTCTTTGCCTTTAACAGCACCAATAATGCCGCCGACCAGTGGGGCCGCTGCGGCCAGAATGCTGCCTAAAGTCCAGGTGCCTGCCAGCAACCCAATCGCGCCGGAAGTGATCATGGGGATGCTGATGGCCGCGGTTGCCAGTCCAATGCCTATGGCAATGAAAGTTCCTGCAACATAGCCGGGGAAAAAGTTCCTGTTGAGCAGCGTTGGTTCTTTGGCTTCCTTGCCATCGCGCAACTCGCGTTCCATGCGTTCCTTGCCAAGAAAAGAGCCGATGCCTGCGCCAATGAGGCTGCCAAAGGGAACGGGAATGATAGAGCCAAAAAAGAACCCCATCGCTGCTTCTTTATTCCACAGCGTCGGTTGCTTGGTTACCTTGAGTCTGTAACTGCTCATGATTCAATTATAAGGCGCGCTAAATATTTAAAAAAGTTATCGTTTTATGACGGTCTGCTGTACAGCTTGCGCGGGTGCAGGTTTCTGCCGCTGTTCATAATTGGCTACATGGCTATAGCCACGTTTTTCTGCCTGGGCAGCGGGATGATTCTCACCATAATCATGTGCAGGCGCCTTATCGGCGCCTTTGCCATTGTAGCGGGAAAGCGTGTCGAGGTCCTTTTCCTGCTTCTCCTGCTGCTGCTGCGCTTCTGCCAGCTCTGCGGCCATTTCTTTCTTGCCATCGGCGCTGCCTTTGATGCCGCCGACAACAGTGCCGATACAAGTGGCTGCCACCCCGATAAAAGCGAATAAAGTGGGAAGACCGGCCAGTGCAGCTACACCTAAAATAGCAAGCCCGATGCCTGCGCCCTGGAGCGCGCCGGTAAAAATTTTAAGATTAAAAGGGCTGGGATTACGCAGCTTTTTGCCCGTGGCCAGCTCGCGCTCCATTTTCTGCTTGCCAATGCCACCACCAATTAACCCGCCCAGGGCTGTTCCTACTCCGGGCACGGGTACGGCGAAAGTGCCGATGAGTGCGCCTGTGGAGGCGTAATCATTGAAAATAGTGGGTTCTTTGGTCGTCTTGAGAAGGGGAAGGGGTTCAGCCATGGTTTACCTCCCCAGGTAACCCGGTTGTATTTGATCCTGCTGCTGCTGGTAATTGGCAGCATAGCTGACACCGCGCCCTGCCGCGAGATCGGCAGGATGCGGGTAGGCGGGTGCCGGCGCGATCGCAGGTTGCTGCTGACGATATTGCAGGCGGATTTTTTCATCTTCGGCATTTGCCCGCATGCGCTCGACTTTCGAGCTTACTTTAGTGGTTGCGCCATCCAGTGCTTTACCTATGACGTCAAGCGCCCAGGGGACGGCAACGCAGAGTCCGGCGACGGCAGCCACACCCAGCAGAAAATGTGAAGCGAAAGCGCCGCCAAGCAGATGCGCGCCTTCGGTGATGAAGGGAACTTTCATCAGGCCCGCGGCGAGAGGTGAAAGCGCATTCGCCAGAGTATTCCAGCCGGAAGCGGCGCCGGCGGCATTGGCGATCACTGAAACTTTTGCGCTGGCGGCAACGATGCCGGAGGCAACGGTGGCTCCGACTGAGAGAATTCCTGCGACTCTGGTGATATCACGAAAATCCATGACCGAACCTCCTAGCCGGGCACGAGCGGGCTGCGGGAAGTCATCTGACGGGTTTGCTGGTAAGCATCGGCGTGATTACGCGTGCTTTGATAGGCAGGATGGCTGGGATCCTGCGAGTAATCGACCTGGCCCTTGCTGTGCAGAGGCTCCAGCGGTTTAGACTGGTTTTGCGCCAGAAGCGGATTATGCGCGCCCAGCTGTACATTCTGCTGTTGCTGCGGGCCGCGTTGCTGTTCCATTTGCTGTTGCGGACCTTGCCCGCGCTCAATTTTGGCGGCTTCGATTTTATTATCGATAGCATTGCCGATTTTTTTGCAAAGGTTGCTTACTAACAAGCCTGCGCCAATCACAAGTACGGCAGCGACTAAGGGTGCTGCGACGGTGGCGCCTAAGCCCCATCCCGCCAGGGTTGTTATTAGAGAGCCTACGCCGGCAGCAGCGGAAGTGACTAACCCGCCGAAAACAGGGGCGCCGGCAGTCCAGGTTGCCGCAGAGGTAAGCCCGCCCGCAACGCCTGTCCAGCCTGCGGTAGTGGCAAGGCCGGCTAAAGTCGGAAAGGTAGCGGCGGTCGCTATATAGCTACCAATGCCTCCAGCCACGAATCCTAGGATTTTTCCTGCTTTCATACCTGCAGTATACGCCAGCGGGCAGAGAACAAAAAGTTATCGTTTTATGACAGGGTTGCTGATTCAGGCTGCCTGCCTGTTTTTAACCGATTCGGCGGCTTTAACTACCCTGGTTACCACCTGCTCGATACCGCGGGCGATGGCGGCCAGGGAATCGTCGCGCATATAGGCAGAACAGCTGGCGACATGGTGGGTTTCGTCATAGACATAACTCTCAGTCGCGCAGTTGACGTGATGGCTGCCAAACGCAGAGATGGCGGCGGCAGCGCCAGGATCTTCGCCGATCGTCAGGGTTAGATTGTAGCGGCCTTTAACTGCGGCGGCGAGAACCGCAGGCGCAATGCAGATTGCACCGATCGGTTTGCGAGCATCGAGAAAAGCAAGCGCAACACGTTGGAAATCAGGCAGAACGGCGGCTTCGGCGCCTTTAAAAGCCAGGTCAGACAGGTTCTTGGCTGCGCCGAACCCACCCGGAATAAGCAGCATATCAAATGCGGCGGCATCAAGCTCTGAAAGAGGTTTTACCTTGCTGCGGGCGATGCGCGCCGCCTCTACCAGCACATTGCGGCTTTCTGCCATGGGCTTCTGCGTGAGGTGGTTAAGTGCATCATGCTGCACGATATCGGGAGCGAAAACCTGCACTTCGACATTATGCTGATCCAGATAAAGCAAAGTGAGAACTGATTCGCGTATTTCGGCACCATCAAGGTAACCGCAACCGGACAGGATAACTGCTGCTTTCATAGGGCTGCTCCTTAGAAAATTTAACGAGAGAGTGAGTTTAATGCGCGAAAGCTGCAGCGGCAATCTTAAACCGTAGCAAGGGCGGCATTCTCAGTGGCGGCAGCTTCATGGGTTTTTGTCCAATTCTCAGCCTTTTGCTTGAGAACAGAAGGATCAAGCTTATCCCGCAATTTACGTTCCGTAGATGAGATTTCGGCACGATGCTTCGCGTTTTCCGCCAATTTCTGGTATTGGTCGAGCCTGCGCTGGCTTATAATTGCGGTCAGCTCTTCAGAGTTGGGCGCCCTGCCTTCAGCGGCATCCTTGAGATACTGGCGATGGGTTTCGGGATTCCAGTTTTCCGGCATCGGTGATTTGTCCGTGGGATTGAACCGGTGGCTTTCAATCAATTCAGCCTGACGGTTTGAATCGCGGAAAGGAAGCCCCGACATAGTACGGTGAATTTCCAGTATCCCTTCTTTGATTTCACGTGGATTCAGTTTCAGTACGCCGTCAATCATGCGGCCAATGGAAATATTCATCTGATCATTCACGAATTTCTCGCGGAAATACACTTTTGCGGCGAAGTAAGTGGCGTAAGGCATACCCGCCAGTGCGGAATTTTTAGCGAGCCGTGAGATATCACTTTCATTTTTACCCGCCAGGCGGAAGAACCAACCCGTGGCCTTGGTCCACACAGGGTTTTCGGCAATTTTGTGGATTCCCGCGCCCAGGCTGTCAGTCAGGCGCGACATTGCACTGTATGCCGTGCGGCGATTTTCTTTGCTGGAGCCATAAGGATCAAAAATTCGTTTTTCGCCATCGGGGCCCGGTTTTGGATTCGCGTAAGGATTGTATGGTTCGCCATTGTTGAACCCAAGCACTGGTTCGCCGGTGCGGGACCAGATTGTTTCTTCGCCCGAACCGTAATCATAACGCGGATCGCCGCTTAATGCGCCGCCACGCCGAACGGGGTCGCCACCATTCTTAAATTTAATATACCCTTTCTGGGGGTTTACCGCCAGACCGTTAGGTTTGCTTGCGGGTACACGGACGATAGAGAAGAAGGGGACGGAGGGTGTCATCTGCAGGATAGAGCGTATACTGCTGATCACCGCATAGCGTGTCAGGCCTTGCGTATTAGCAAGCAGCTTTTCAGGCAGCTTTGAAGGGTCTTTCAGAAGCTCAGGGGTTTTCAGCGTGTAGCCATCCTGCTGCCACTGATGAAAGGATTTGGCGATTTTATCATAGGCATCGCGATACATCTGCGTGTAGACGTTATAAATGGTAAAACGTGCCTGCAGGTCTATCATTCCTGCTAGATGGTGTTCGCTCACGGGGATGCCGCTGGGATTGACCACCATGCTGCCGCCGTTATCGACAAAGTCGGAACCGTTGCGGAATCCGATGGCCACATGCTTATCGATGAAATTGCGAATGCCGCGTAGTGAAAATACATAGGGCAGCGCAACGGCCATGTCTTCGCCAGCGTTATAGCTGATTATTTCCCAGGCTTTGGATAATGTCCGCTTAGCTGTGTGGGTAAGATCAAACTTGCCATTCTTAGTCCATGCTTCCCTTTCCCGAGGGTTCAGCACACCCATCAGAATGTTTCTGCCGAGCCCCGATCCTACGCTCATTGCCGCGAAAGAGGCCGTCACCACTGTCATTTCCGCGCCCAGGCTGCGACCTGGCTTTAAGCCGTCAGCACGCGGACGCCATTCCCTGAAGCGAAGAAGATTTTCTGCTTTCTCATCGCCATAAATGGCGCCAAAGCCCTTTTTCAGGCCCACGCCGAGAGTTTTATCGATGCCATAAGCGGCTTTTTCAAGCCATGTTTTGTTGGGATTGGCCTGGTGGGTGGTGGGGTCGTAGGTTTCCATCGCCGCCAGGGATTTGCTGTCCTCCATCAATGCGAAGAACATCCCTCCCAGCGTGATACGGGATATGAATTCTATAGCGTAACGGCCCCAGGGCGTATCGGTCCAGTGCCTTTTCTCAAGCCAGCTGTCACGATCCTTGTCACCGAAATTACGGTAATCATAGGCGGCATGCGGGGCGTAAGTGCGGTTGTGCTTGAAAGGATCCTGCAATGCGTTGCTTAATTCCCTGCTTTTTTCGCTTTTTGCTTCAGCGGTTTCAGGTTTCGCGGCATAGATCTTCCCTACCGCGTCCGCAAGGGATGCGTCGCGGGTAGTGCTGACCTGCATTTCTGCTGCTTTCTCCATAGATCCTTTCTGCCGGAAACCCTCTTCCAGCCCTGTATTTATAGCATCTGGGGGCGCATCAGCGTGTTAATGTTTGATGACAATTACGGCGCTGCGCGTGATTTCTGACCCAGCCGCCAGTGTCACAAATTACATAAATAGCTTGTGCTTAACCGCTGAGGAGCGTATAAGGCATGCCCCTGCTAAAGCGGGGAATTCACACACAAAGGGTTTTTCGGTGGCGGTTAATGCTCACTTACCTTTGTGGAGGCACAAACCGAAAAAGGAGTAATTACAATGGCTTTGCCGCAATTTACAATGCATGACCTGATCGAAGCAGGGGTACACTTCGGCCACAAAACCAAACGCTGGAATCCGAAAATGGCGCCTTACCTGTATGGCGCGCGCAATGATGTGCACATCATTGATCTTCAGCAAACTTTTCCGCTGCTGCACCAGGCGTTGAACGCCGTGCGCGAAATCGTCGCCAATAATGGCCGCGTGCTTTTTGTTGGCACTAAGCGCCAGGCTGGCGATTTAATCGCTGAAGCGGCAGCCCGCTGCGGACAATATTACGTTAACCAGCGCTGGCTGGGCGGCATGCTCACCAACTGGTCAACCATCCAGAATTCGATCCGTCGCCTGCGTCAGCTGGAAGAACAGCTGAACAAGCCGCAAAGCTTCCTGACCAAAAAAGAGCGACTGAACCTGCAGCGCGAACATACCAAGCTGGTGAAAGCGCTTGGTGGTATTGCCGATATGGGCGGCCTGCCGGATATTATTTTCGTCATCGATACCAACCGCGAGCATCTTGCTATCGCTGAAGCAACCCGTCTGGGTATTCCGGTTATCGGCGTGCTGGATAGCAATTCCTCGCCTGAAAATATTACTTATCCGATTCCGGGCAATGACGACGCAACCAAGGCGCTGCGCCTGTATTGCAACCTGATCGCCGACGCGGCCCTCGATGGTCTGCAGCGCAGCGTGAAGCGCCCGATTAAAGCAGAAGCGAAGCCGGAAAATGCGGAAGAAGCGTTCCTGGCGGCTGAAGGCAAAGGCAAAAAAGGCGATGACAAAGCCGATGATGCCGAAGAATCCAAAGGCAAGGGCAAAGGCAAGGGCGCACGTGGTGGCGCCGCCAAAGAAAAACGCAAAGAACCCGAAGTGGTTGTGAAAAAGACCCCGCGTTCCAAAGCTAAAGCTGCTGAAGGCGACGAAGACGCCGCTTAGAGATGATTCATGAATGGAGGATCAGATGAGGATTGCTCCTCTCTGATCTTCCACTCATTTATTCATCCGCCTATCCAAACACCAAGGAGATTAAAATGACCGATATTTCTGCCTCTAAAATTAAAGATCTGCGCGAGATGACCGGCGCAGGCATGATGGATTGCAAAAAAGCGCTTACCGAAACCAATGGCGACATGGATGCCGCTGTTGACTGGCTGCGCACCAAAGGCCTTGCGGCTGCTGCGAAAAAATCCGGACGCGTCGCTGCGGAAGGCCTGGTGGCTATTGCTACCGCGCCTGGTAAAGCTGCAATGATTGAGCTTAACTCTGAAACCGACTTCGTTGCGCGTAACGATAAGTTCCAGGATTTGGCTGAGAAAATTGCCAAAACCGCGCTGGATAAGGGCGCAAAAGATGTGGCCGCGCTGGAAAGCGTGCAACCTATGGTTACTGAAGCGATCGCCACTATCGGTGAGCATATGAGCCTGCGTCGCGCAGCGTATCTGGCTGAACCCAATGGTGTGGTTGCGCATTATATCCATACGCAGGTGAAGCCGGGCATGGGTAAAATCGGCGTGCTGGTTGCGCTTAAAGCCGAAGGCGGCGATAAAGCGAAACTGGAGGCTTTCGGCCGCCAAATCGCAATGCATATTGCGGCGGCTCGTCCTGAAGCGCTGACCCGCGAAGAAATCCCTGCCGATATGCTGGCGCGTGAGCGTGCGGTATTCAAAGAGCAGGCGATGGCTTCCGGCAAACCGGCAGAAATCGCTGAGAAAATGGTCGAAGGCCGTATTCGTAAATTCTATGAGGAAGTTGTGCTGCCTGAGCAGATTTTCGTCATCGATGGCAAAGCCAAAGTTAGTGAAGCTGTGGACGCAGCATCGAAGGATGTGGGTGGCAAAATCACTCTTACCGGCTTTGTGCGCTTCAACCTCGGTGAAGGCGTTGAGAAGAAGGAAGAAGATTTCGCCGCGGAAGTGGCGAAAGTGGCAAATGGCTAGTGCCTGAGGGCTGCGTTTCGCGCTTCGCGATTGCCAGTATTTAAAAGGGAAGGTCGCGGTGAAACGCGGCCTTCTTTTGTTTCATCAACGGCTACGTTGTGAACTGCCCGAGAGGGCCGAGCTTAAAAGGTAAATGCCTGCGATGGTGCTGACCACGGCGGCCGTTGTACGAAGCACCTTGCCGAAAGTGAGCTTGTTTTTATTCTTCGCGTCTTCCGGCTCCGGTTCCGGAATGAAAGAGGGCGCCACGAGCAGCGCCGTGCCCACCAGCCCTTCGACAACGCGGCGGTTGCTAATTTTATTGCGCCAGCGATGGCTTTCCTCGGAAGAGCTTTGTCTGGCGTCTTCCTGCTTGTTTTCTATTTTTTGCGGTTGTGTGTTTTTGGTTGTTGTTTTTACATTCGACTGCCATGTGTCATGGGCCGAAAAAAGGCTTTTATAGGTCTGAATATCTTTTTGCTGGGTGCTTTCTGCCAGCAGATCGAAGGCAATGCGGCTGCCATATTCCTCGCAGCTCTTACCTACGATGTCCTTCATGTCTTTTCGCAGAATGTAGGAGCGATCCAGATCAAATTTAAGCCCAAGCCGGTCATCTTTGGGGGTGCTTTTGTCCAATGACTGCTGGGTGGATTGAATAATCTGCATGCGTTGCGGCGCTGAAACGCCTTTTGGAATTTTTGCATCCAGGGCTTCAACAAAAGCCTCGTCATATTGCGTTAGCCCCGGCGATGGGGTGGGGGCGGCTTTCACGGTCTGGCGCGCATAATTGACAACGGCCAGCGCCAGCGGATTTTTTTCATAAAAATAGTCAGCAATGAGGTTATAAACAGCTTCCCGATCGTCAGCGTTTAATTTTTTCAGATCCTGCTCGGTGGTGAATTCTGCACACAACTTGTTTTCAATGTCACGAATTTTGCCAAGCTTTTTAAAGATAAGGCTTTCAAGCGCCTCTGCTTTTGTGCCCGGATTATCTTCTGTGGGAACGTATTTGCTGTAAACATGCGTTCTTACAGCGTTGGTAAGCTCCTGATATGCGTTTTCCAGACCAGAATTGCGGATAATGAATTCCGGCTCCAGCTTTTCCAGATTTTTTAGCGAACTCTGATAAGCAGTGCTCATAACGCTTATATTAAACCATCCTTGCGTTACGCTTTCATGACAGTTGCTCATTTTTGCGGAAACGCTATAAACAACCGCATGAAAGCTGCTGTTATTGTATTTCCCGGGTCCAATTGTGACCGCGATGTATTCACTATCCTCCAGTCTGCCTGGGGGGTGGAAGATGATACCCTGAACCGTGAACATTCCGTGCAGAAAGTCTGGCATGGCGAAGGTACGCTGCCAGGGGTTGATCTGGTGGTGCTGCCGGGTGGTTTCTCTTATGGCGATTATCTGCGCTGCGGTGCAATGGCGGCGCGTTCGCCTATTATGCGCGAAGTGAAGGCCCATGCGGAGCGTGGCGGGCTTCTGCTTGGGATATGTAATGGATTCCAAATGCTTACGGAAACAGGCCTGCTACCGGGTACCCTGCGCATGAACCGCGATCTGAAATTTCTATGCCAGGACGTCAACCTGCGCGTTGAGGCAGCGGATTCACCCCTGACTGCAGGGTATAAAAAGGGGCAGGTGATTACGGTGCCGATCGCCCATCACGAGGGTAATTATTTTGCTGATGAGGCTACGCTTGACCAGCTCGATCAGAACGGCCAGGTGGCCTTCCGCTATTGCTCAGCGCAGGGCGAATTAACCGATGAAGCGAATCCAAATGGTGCCGCCCGCCACATTGCCGGTATTTTCAATGCCCGCAAGAATGTGCTGGGGATGATGCCGCATCCGGAACGTCATGCGGATGACGCGGTGGGCAATACTGATGGTCTGGCAATGTTCACCGCGCTTAAACTGGCGGCTTAAGGCATGTGGCGCGTTCTGCTGGTGCTAGTGTTCATGCCAGCACTCGCGCTTGCCCAGCAGGCGCCTATTATTCCTGATGAGAATATTCCGCTTGAATGCCTGATTACGCCAACTTTGCCGGGCGCTTCCGGCTCGTATCCCGGGCATGAGAGAATTCAGCCTTCGAACAAGGTTGCCATGGCGCCGGGGAAGGCTGTTTATGCCCGCGGCGAAGTGCTTTACCTGCAGGGAAGGGTGCTGGATGAGGATTGCGTGCCCATACCGGATGTGAGCCTGGAACTCTGGCAGACCGACACGACCGGCAAATACCGCTGGGAAACGCAAGGCAAGCTGCTTTCGCCGGAACCCGCTTTCGCCGGTACCGGCCATGCAACGACCAATAACCAGGGCGAATATGAATTTCTGACCGTTTTTCCCGGGGCATATGGCAATCGCGGGCCGCATATTCACCTGCGGGTGACGCATGAGAAGTTTGAACCGCTGACCACAGAAGTTTTTTTTGATGGCGACCGGCGCAATTATGGGGATCACCGCCTTAATGCGCTGCCGTCACGCATGCGCGACCGCCTGATGGCGAAAGTCACGCTGCCAAATTACCAGGGGCCCGACAGCGGATTGCTGGCACGTTTTGACATCGTGCTGCAGGGTAAAAATAAGGTGAAGCACTATTAAAGCGGTTAGCCTGTTTTGGCAGCCTTGATCATCGCCAGATAGATATTTTCCACTAATTTTTCGGGCTTTACGCGGCCGTTCGGGATATTATCCAGACCGATTTTGATCATTTCCTCGGAAGGTTTCAGCGGCAGCATGGCATATCCTTCTTTTTCCAGGCAGGCGAGCACGGCCGCAGCTTGCTTGGAATAATTCTCAAAGAAGTAAGAGTTGTCGGCCTTCTTAATGGCTTTTGCGATAGCTTCGCGCAGATTCTTATCACTCATGCTTTGCCCCTGCGGCGTAGTTGTTTGACTTCCTCCAGCGTTATTACACCCATCAGCCAGATGGAAATAAGGTAGGTGCCCCCACCCGCGGCAATAAGCAAAGCCAGGCTGGTAATTCGCTCATGCGTATCGTTCCAGGGCAGGATCTGATTGCCGGCAGCCAGCATTGCGCACATCAGTGTTGTGGCGGCGCAGATTTTCAGCAGCTGCTTCCTGAGAAGCGCATCAGGCACAAAATGCCCGCGGCGAAGCAGTATAAACGCCATCGAGAGTGCGTTCACCCAACCCGAGATGGTGGTTGAAAGCGCCAACCCCACATGCTGCAGAAACTGCATGAGAATAAGATTGCCAATGAGGTTAAGGACAACACAGAAGATGCCGATTTTCACCGGGGTTTTAGTGTCTTCACGGGCATAAAAGCCGGGGCTTAGCACCTTGATCATCACAAAAGCAGGAAGCCCGGCCGAAAAAGCGATCAGCGCTGGAAAGACGGCTGCCGTATCGGAAGCGAGAAATTCTCCATGCTCGAATAAAGTGGCAATAAGCGGCTCAGCGATGAGGCATAAAGCCGCGGAGGCAGGCAGCGCCAGAATCAGGCAGAAGAAAGTAGCCTGGTTAAGCCGGTTTAGCGCAGCGGCGTGTTCACCCGCTTTGATGGCGCGGGAGAGCATCGGCAGCAAAGCGGTGCTGATGGCAACGCCGATGACGCCGATTACCAGCTCATTCAGCCTGTCCGCATAATAGAGCCAGGAAACCGCGCCGGGGAAAAGCGAGGCCAGCACGATGTCAATCAGCAGGTTTACCTGGGCCACGCTGGCCCCGAAAGCCGCAGGCACGGACAGCTTCAGCAGGCGTTTCACCTGGGCAGAAAAACGCGGGCGGCGCCAGCGCGGCAGCATATTGGCCCGCTTGCAGGCCCAGCCCATCCAAAAGAACTGAACAAAGCCGGCCGCCAGTACCCCCCAGGAAAGCGCATGCGCGGGGCTGGCGAATTGAGGAGAGGCCAGCAATGCGCCTATCATGCATAAATTCAGCAGAATGGGTGCGGCGGCGGCAGCGGCGAAACGGTGCATGCTGTTAAGGATGCCGCTGTAAAGCGTAAGCAATGAAATAAAGAGAATATAGGGGAAGCATATGCGCGAAAGCAGCACCGAAAGCGCGAATTTCTCGGGATCCGCATCGAATCCGGGGGCGAAAGCCAGCACGACCCAAGGCATAAAAATTTCCGCTAAAGCCACGATAACCAGCAGCAGCAAGGTCATTGCCGCGAATATTTCTTCCGCGAAATGGCGGGCGGCATCTTCTCCCTTTTCTTCCAATGTTCCCGCAAAAAGCGGCACAAAACCCGCATTGAACGCCCCTTCGGCGAAAAGCCTGCGCAGGAAATTAGGCAGTTTGAATGCCACAAAAAAAGCATCAGAGGCCGCGCCTGCGCCAAGGAAATTGGCCACCAGCATTTCGCGCACAAAACCGAAAATGCGGGACAGCATGGTGTAACCGGCGATGGTGGAAACTGCTTTAACGAGGGACATGCGGATAAGAGGTTAAGAAGTGAACAGGATTAAATATGGCATTTAGGCGAAAAAGCGTTTAATTAACAGCGCAATTAAAACCCATTCACTGTTCACCAATTACCTATCATCCCTATGTTGCGACTTTTCACCAAAGAACCTAACTACGATTTCATGGGCAAGCGCTGGATTGGCTTTGTAATCTCAGGCCTGGCCGTTCTTGTATCTCTCTTTTTCATTGCCACCCATGGTTTTAACTGGGGCATTGATTTTACCGGTGGCGTGCTGATGGAGCTGCGGACCAAAGAAGAAGCCAATATGGCTGAATTGCGCAAATTGCTGCCGGAGCGTGAGTTCGGGGAAGTGTCGCTTCAGAATTTTGGCGATAAGCACGATGTGATGCTGCGCCTTGAACTCGCCGAAGGGCAGGATCAGGCTGCGCTGATTGAAAAGGTGAAAGAGAAGCTGGCTACATCAGCACAGGGTGTGGAATATCGCAAAATTGACTATGTGGGCCCCACGGTAGGCCGCGAGCTGATTGTAGCTGGCTCCCTGGCGACAGGACTGGCGGTGCTGGGAATCCTCGTTTACATCTGGTTTCGCTTTGAATGGCAGTATGGTGTCGGCGGCGTGTTGGCGCTGGCGCACGACCTGATCTGGACCTTAGGTTTTTACGCTTTTTCGGTCTTTCTTCGATTGCGGCGCTTCTGACTATTCTTGGTTATTCTATCAACGATTCGGTGGTGCTTTTTGACCGTGTGCGCGAAATGCGCCGAAAGTATAAAAAGATGCCTATCGCGGAAATGCTCAATAAAAGCATCAACGTGAATCTGGGCCGGACGGTGATGACGGCGCTGACGGTGATTCTTGCAGCGCTGGCGCTGACATTGCTGGGCGGCGATGTTTTGCGCGGTTTTGCTTCCGCTATTCTGTTCGGGGTAACGGTGGGCGTTTATTCCTCCATTTACATCTCGGTTCCCGTGCTGAGTTATCTGGGTATCGGCC
>WBZO01001979.1_pt1 | contig 28828 bp, 22 predicted proteins | sample 5204261 | NCBI WGS metagenome assembly WBZO01 (sample SAMN12412400, study PRJNA552823) | activated sludge metagenome | isolation source: activated sludge from anammox sidestream of wastewater treatment plant... | place: USA: North Carolina | collected 2017-09
GCCGTGCGCGCGGCGAACGTCGTCGAGCTGTTCACGGCACAGGGCTTCAACCTGTTCGACGCGGACGGCGATCCCTGTGGCCTGCAGGACCCGAATCCCAACGCGACGCTCGCCAAGTGCGTGGCCACCGGCATGCCGGCGGCGGCGTACCACACGTCGACGCTCGACAGCCCGGCCGGCCAGTACAATTTCCTGCAGGGCGGCAACCCGAGCCTGACGCCGGAGAAATCCGACACGAAGACGTTCGGCGTGATCCTGCAGCCGCGCTTCCTGCCGAAGTTCACGGCGTCGATCGACTGGTTCAACATCAAGATCGAGAACACGATCTCGACGATCGGCACCACCGTCACCTGGGACGCGTGCTACAACAACGATGATCCGGTGGCCTGCGCCCGCATCGTGCGCAATCCGGCCAACGGCACCCTGTGGGTCGGCGACGGCCACGTGATCGATCTCAACACGAACATCGGTTCGCTCGAGACGACCGGCATCGACGTCAACATGAGCTACGCAGGCCTCGAGATCGGCAAGGCGGGTAGCCTCAGCTTCAACCTGACGGGTACCTACCTCGAGGAGCTGATCACCGACCCGGGCTCACCGGGTACCGAGCCGTATGACTGCGCGGGCAAGTTCTCGTCCTCGTGCGCCTCGGGCACCGCCGGTGTCCCGAGCCCGCGGTGGCGTCACCATGCCCGGCTCGGCTGGCAGACGCCGTGGCCGGTCGATGTGTCGCTCACGTGGCGGTACTTCTCGGAGGTCTCGCAGTTCGGTGTGCCGTCGACCTCTGCCCGTATCGACCGCGTGCTCGGCGCGCAGAGCTACCTCGACCTCGCCGGCAACTGGGCGGTCACCGACAAGGCGTCGGTGCTGATCGGCATCAACAACATCCTCGACAAGGATCCGCCGCTCAGCTCGTCCGTCGGTACGACCGGCAACGGCAACACGTACCCGCAGCTGTACGATGCCCTCGGCCGCTACATGTTCATCCGTGGCAAGATCGCGTTCTGAGCGAGGTCTGACCGCAAACGAAGTGAACGTGTGAGAAACTGGCGGCGGTTCCGCGAGGAACCGCCGCTTTTTTTTGCGTTGGTGCCGGGTTTTCGGTTATTCGGTTATTTGGCCTTTGCCCAAACAACCGAATAACCGAAAACCCGGCACCATGCTTTATCCGTTCAAACTCGACCTGGCCCGCGGCCGTGTGCTGCGGATCGAGATGGATGAGGCGGCCCTTCGTGCCGCGAGCTTCCTCGATGATCGCATCCTCACCCCCTCGACCCGGGGTGGCTGGGTGCCGCTCGCAGGCTTCGAGGCCACGGTGCCGGCCGGACCCAACTGCCCCCTGCATTTCATCTTCCACACCGGGCACGTCGGCTCGACACTCGTCAGCCGTTTGCTCGACGCGACGGGTCGGGTACTGCCGCTGCGTGAACCGCTGCCGCTGCGAACGCTCGCTGTCGCGACCGGCGATGCGCGGTTCGAGGGCCTCGTGGCGCTGTTCATCCGTCACTGGCGCTCCGTGCCTGTCGCCACCGACGCCGTGATCGTCAAGGCGACGAGCAGCGCGGCGCGCATCGCACCGGCGCTCCTCGACGCCGCACCCGAGGCGCGCGCGATCTACCTGAACGTGCGCGCCGAGCCCTATCTCGCGACGCTGCTCGCCGGCGAGAACTCCTGGATCGACCTGCGCGGGCACGCGCCCGAACGCCTGCAGCGCCTCGCGGCACACGGCGGAGCGCCGCCGTTGCCGCTCGAATCGCTGTCACCCGGCGAGCTCGTCGCAGCCAGCTGGCTCGCCGAGACGACGACACAGCGCGCCGTACTCGCGCGCTACCCGGGCAGGGTCATGGCCGTCGACTTCGACACCTTCCTTGCCGATCCGGCCGGGCACCTGCGGCCGATCCTCGCGCATTTCGGGCTGCGCTCGGACACGACAACCGTCGCGACGGCGCTCGCGAGCCCGGTCCTGACCCGTTATTCCAAGGCGCCCGAGCATCCTTACGACCCGGCCTTGCGCGCGGCGGTGCTCGACGAGGCGAGACGGGAGCATGGTACCGAGATCACGAAGGGGCTGCGGCTCCTCGAGCGCCTTGGCGCCGGCGCGTGACCGTCAGGTCGACGCCCACATCCGCATCAGGTTCTGCCGCACGACATCGAGCCGCATGCGGTTCTCCCACTTCATCGTGTTGCCTTCGAGCGCCGCGAGCTCGTTCAGCTCGTAGACCTGCATGCGCTGGTGCTGGTCGGCGATCAGGCTTTCGATGAACGTGATCGACACGAGCCGCCTTCCTGCGCGCACCGGGATGACTTCGTGCAGCGTCGTCGACGGGTAGACGATCGCCTCGCCGGGTTCGCCCTTGAAGCTGATGACCTGGTTGCCCGCCACGATCGCGAGCTCGCCCCCCTCATAGGTTGCCGGGTCGCCGATGAACACCGTGCAGGAGAGGTCCGAGCGGATGCGCGTGCTGCCGACCTGGATGATCGCCGAATCGGCATGCGCGCCGTACTTCATGCCCGGCTCGTAACGGCACAGGAGCGGCGGTGCGACGCGCTTCGGCATCGCGAAGTCGCCGAACTCGCGGGAGCGCGCGAACGCGGCGCTGACGATCTGCACGGACTCGGTGTATTGCGGATCGTTCGCGTCGGCCTGCAGGTTCCGCTTCGCCTGGTTTGCGGGATTCGAGACGCGGCCGTCGACGAAGCGCAGCTCGCCCGCGAGCTCGCGCAGGCGTGCAACGTCCGTGTCGGACAGCAGATTCCGGATCTTGAGGAACATCGAGGGTCCTTAGACGTGCGCCGGTGGCACGGTGCCGTTGTAGGTGTCGGTGGCGGCGATCACGGCCGCGATCGCGCGGCGCTCATCCTCCGAGAGCCGCGGATTCCAGATGTCGCAGATCAGGATCACGCGCGTCTCGTCGCTGTCGTTCCACGCCTCGTGCTCGATCGTGTCGTCGAACACCCACGCCTCGCCGATGCGCCATTCGCGCGTCTCGCTGCCGACGCGAAAGCCGCAGCCGGGCGGCAGGATAAGCGGCAGGTGGGTGACCAGCCGGAAATTCGCGACGCCGGTGTGCGGCGGGATGTGCGTATTCGGCTTCAGCACCGAGAAGATCGCCGTCGGCGACCGCAGGGGCACTTTCGCCTGCGGCAGGGCCTCGACCGCCGCAATGGTGCGCGGCGCGCGGCGACAGCGTTCCTCGACCCTCCGGCCGTGATCGTAGAAGTCGAACGCGGTCCAGCGCGGGGAATTGTTGAGCTCGCGCCACTGGTCGAGCGGCAAGTGTTCGCCATAGTGGATGTAGGGATTGAAGGCCGCCGCGTCCTCGGCGAGGATCGTGCGCAGCTCTTCCTGGATTGCGGGCGTCTCCGCTTCGAATGCCTCGAGCCACGGGAATTCTTCGCGCTCGTAGAATTCGATCGGGGGCAGGCCCGGGAAATAGTACTCGAGCGGCAACTGCGGATAGCGTGGTGTCACGCGCAGCGTGATGCCGATGAAGTGCTCGAGCCGCCGGCGCTCGGCGGGCGTGCACTGGCTGCGTACGTCTTCCGAGGCGGCGCGGATGAAATCGCCGAGGTCGCGCGCGTACTTCGCCTGCACCTCGCGCCCGTGCGCGACCGCCACGCGTGTCGGCGCATCGAGCAGGCTGTCGGGCGGGGCGTTGGCGAGTGCGACGCCGTAGGCGGTGGCCGCCTGCTTCGCCTGGCCGATCTGCTCGAGCAGCGTCGCGCTCATGAGGAGCGCGCGAAAATCGCGCGCATCGATCGTGAGCGCCTCGCGGATGGCGGCAAAAGCGCCGTCGATGTTCTGGCGCTGCCGGCGCACCGCCGCGAGATTGAGCCACGCGGCGAGATTGCCGCGGTTGCGCGCGAGCCCCTCCAGCAGCACGGCCTCGGCGCGGGCGAAATCGCCCGCCGCCATCGCGCGCATCGCCGACTGGTGGGTGGCGGTCTCGGCCGGTGTGCTCATGCCGCGGGACTATAGCGGCTCGCCCGCGGGCGGCAAAGTTTGGACGTCGCCCGCGAGGTCGGCAACAATGGCGGCCATGTCGGTACCGATGCACGAACAAGCCTTGCAGGCGGCCTACGCGGCGCTGCGGGCAGGCAATGCGCGCGAAGCGCGCGACCAGTTCCTCGGCGCACTCGAAGCCGGCCGCGCGGACGCGCCGGTGTTGCTCGGGGTCGCGCATGCGAGCCGACTGCTCGGCGACGATGCCGGCACGATCGCGGCGGTCGACCGGCTGCTCGCGGCCGAGCCGCGCAATGTGCGGGCGCTCCTGCTGCGGGCGGATTGCTATGCGGCGCAGGGGGATGCCCGCTCGGCGTCGGCGTTCTACCAGCGCGCCCTGAAAATGGCGCCCCCGGCCGCCGAGCTGCCGGCGGATCTGGTGCAGGAACTCCAGCGTGCCAGCGCCGCCTGCGAGCAGTACTCGGCGCAGTACAAGGGCTGGCTGCGCTCGCGCCTCGCCGCGTCGGGATTCGATGCGGCGCGCTCGAGCCCGCGCTTTGCGCAGTCGTTCGATCTGCTGCTCGGCGAGAAGCAGGTCTTCCTGCAGCAGCCGAAGGTCTACTACTTTCCGGAGCTGCCGCAGATCCAGTTCTATGCGCGCGACCTCTTCCCCTGGCTCGACGAACTCGAGGCGGCCACCGACGCGATCCGTGCCGAACTGCTCGCGGTGCTGGAGGAAGGCGGGGGATTTTCGCCCTATGTCACCGGGGATCCCAACCGGCCGCGCAAGGACCACATGGGCCTGCTGAACAATCCCGCGTGGAGCGCGTTCTATCTCTGGAAGAACGGCGAGGTCGTGCCCGGAAACGCGGCGCGTTGCCCGGCCACGATGCGAGCCTTGCGCAATGCGCCGCTCGCGGTCGTGCCGAAGCGCTCGCCATCGGTGCTGTTCTCGCTGCTCGAAGCCGGCGCGCACATTCCGCCGCACCACGGCCTCGTCAACACCCGGCTCATCTGTCACCTGCCGCTGGTCGTGCCGGATGGATGCGCCTTCCGCGTCGGCAACGATCTGCGCGAATGGCGCGAAGGCAAGGCCTGGGCATTCGACGACACGATCGAGCACGAGGCGTGGAATCGCAGCGCCGAGACGCGGGTGATCCTGCTGTTCGACATCTGGCGGCCGGAACTCACCACAGAGGAACGTACCTTGATCGTGCAGCTGTTCGACGCGATCGATGCACACAGCGGCACCCGGCCGCACTGGGAGATCTGACATGGACGGAGCACTGCGACTTGCGGCCATCGTGGGACTCGTCGCGATCGCCGGCCCGGGGCGGGCGGCAACGGCCGCCGATACGCTGCCGCAGTCGCTCGCGCAATGCGCGGCCGAGCACGACGACGCACGACGCCTCGCCTGCTACGACACCGAGGTGGCGCGTCTCGCGAAACTGCCTCCGCCACCGACGGCGGAGGAGAAGTTCGGCGCGCGCGGTGACCTCGCACGCGCGCAGGAGCGCAAGGCGAATCCCGTGGAGCCGCGTCTCGAGAGACTCGAGGCGAAGGTCACCGCGATCGTCGCGCGGCCGGGCGGGGAACTCGTCGTCACGCTCGACAACGGCCAGGTCTGGCAGCAGCTGCCGACCGGGGAGAGCTTTCGGCTCGCGGTCGGCGACTCCGTGATCGTCAAGCCGGGCGCTCTCGGCTCCTATTTCATGACGAGTCCGCACGGCCGCTCGGTCAAGGTGAAGCGAACGAAATAGCGCGACGAGCCGACTGCTGCGCTGCGACGAGACGAATTGCCGCTCGCCGCGCCCGCGCCCATACTGACCGGCGTGAAGCGCACAGCCGCCCTGGCTCTGGCGCTTGCGGGAGCGCTGGCCACGCCGCTCATTCCCGCATCCACCGGCCCGGTTCCAGATCCCGGTGCGGAACCCGTTTTTGCCACGCCCACCACGCTCGATCGCATCGGGCGCATCCTCGTGCCGGTCACGATCAACGGCCAGGGGCCCTTCCGGATGCTGGTCGACACGGGCGCAAACCGCACGACGATAACGACCGCCGTGGCGATGCAACTCGGACTCGATTACGAATCGGCACCGACCGTCGTGCTGAATGGCGTGACGGGCAGTGCGTCCGTGCCCGTGGTCGAAGTGGCCCGCATGCGCGCCGGTGACCTCGTGCTCGACGGCCAGGAAGTGCCGGTGGTGCTGCCCCATCTCGTCGCCGGCGCAGACGGCATCCTCGGTGTCGCGGGCCTGCGCGAACAGCGCCTGGTCGTCGACTTCAAGCGCGACCTGGTCACGATATCGCGCTCGCGGTTCTCGCGGGACGACGAGCTGCGGATCCGTGCCGATCGTGTCGCCGGGGGTCTTCTCGGCGCGCACGTCCGCATCGGCCGCGTGCGCGCGCTCGCGGTGATCGACACGGGCGGCCAGAGAACGCTCGGCAACCGGGCGCTGCAGGAAGCGCTGCGCGCCGATGCGCAGGCGCACGCCACCGTCTACGGCACGACCGAGGCGACGATGATCGGCGATATCGCGGCGGTGCCGGACATCACGATGGACAAGACCGTCTTCCGGCACGTCGTCGTGGCGTTCGGCAATTTCCACATCTTCGACGTGTGGGGCCTGGCCGACGAACCCGCGCTGATCATCGGCATGGACGTGCTTGGCGCGATGGACGCGCTGTCGATCGATTTTCGTCTCGCGGAAATTCACCTGCGCAGCTGACGCTGCGCGTGCTATTCGATGCGCCGCACGCGCGTGCCGACGCCCTTATCGGTCACGAGCAGATAGGATCCGAGCACGCCGCGCTTGATCGTGACCGCGTGGCCTGCGCGCGGGCGAACCCTCGAATCCGCTTCGGTCTGCGCCCACACCTGGCCGTTGTCCATCGTCGCGACGAACCTGCCCGTGGCCTCCTCGCGTACCGCGACGACCGTCATCGCGACTGCGCGCGGTTCATCGCTCGTCGCGGAATGTGCCGCGCGGGTGCGCACCTCCGCGGCGGTGAAGCCGAAGTCGCTCCGGCCAGCCGCGTCGTGCGTGGCTCCGCCGCGCGTGGCTCCGTCGTGCGGTGGAAAGGCCCGGTCGTAGCAGGCGAGGCGGGCATCGGGCGCTGCAACGGCGGCGCACGGATGATCTGCGGCCTGCGTCGATGCGGCCGCCAGGGCGAGGCACGGGAGGAGTCGCCGCACGGGGGCTGTCCGGAAAGGGAGGGCGGCCATTATAGCCGCCCTCCCGATGAGCAGACGCCGCGTGCGCTCAGAGCTTCACGCGCACACCGGCGTACCAGCGGCGCCCGATGGGGTCGTAGGCCCCCGCGTTGGTCTCGGTACCGGTGTCATCGCCGGGAAGCCCGGAGATGATCGGTGGCGGCTCCTCGTCGAGCAGGTTGTTCGCACCGACGAAGATCTGGTAGTTCTCCGTCGGCGAGTAGGTGACCTGTGCGTCGAGATACGTCTTGGAGCCGACGCCGATCGACCCACGCGCCTCGCCGAACTGCGCGAGGAACTGGTCGTCGAGTGCGACCTTGCCGAGGTAGGTTGTCGTGAGCGTCGCGCCGAACTTGCCGACCGTATAGCCGAGGTTCAGCACCGCACGATTCTCCGGCGCGACGAGGCCGTCTTCCACCTCGCCGACGATGTAGTCCTTGGCGGCGCCAGGCAGCGGGACGCGGTACTGGTCGAGCACGTGCGTGAACGCGAGGCGACCCCTGAATGCACCGGGGCCGATGTCCTGTGCATAGGACACCGTCAGGTCGATGCCCTCCGCGAACTCGCCGCCGCTGTTCGTCGGCCCCGAGTCGATGAACTCGAGCGAGCCGGCGCTGTTGGCGCCCACCGCCGCAGGCCTGCGGGTGATGAACTGGCAAAGCGCCGTGTTGCCGCGGTAACACTGGTCGAGGATGAACTGCCGCGGCGTGAACACGATCGCATCCTTGATGTCGATGCGATAGTAGTCGAGCGTCAGATCGAAGTTCTCGAGCACCGGGATGTCCGAGGGCTTGATCACGACGCCGACGGTCCACGAATCGCCTTCTTCCTCGGACAGGTTGGGGTTGCCGCGGTTGAAGCCGCTGATGCCCTGGATGTCGGCCTGATTGAGCGTGAATGCGCCGTTGGCGGCAATGTTGGCGTTCACACCGGGGGCAGCACGGCATGCGGCATCGACGTCACCCGTGGAGGTTGCCGTGACACCGACGCAAGGGTCCTGCAGCCCGGTCGGGAAGTCCTGGCTCGGCGGCGAGAACAGTTCGTTGATGTTCGGCGCGCGGGTCGCGAGTGCGCGAATCGCCCGGAAGCGCAGCGACGGGATCGGCGACCATTCGAGGCCACCGTTCCAGCTGACGACACTGCCGACGGTCGAGTAGTCGGCAAAGCGGACCGCACCGTTGATGTCGAGCTTCTCGAACATCGGCTTGTCCGCCAGCAGCGGCACGCGCACTTCGAGGTAGCCTTCCTTCACGTCGAAGTCGCCTTCGGTGCGCGGAATGGCGTTGCCGGCGTTGAGGCCCGCCTGCTGCAGCGGATCGAACTCGCTGCGCGAGTACTCGTCGCGGTACTCCGCGCCCACGGCCAGCCCCACCGGCCCGGCCGGCAGGTCGAAGACGTGGCCGGTCAGGTTGAGTCCGGCGATCTTCTGCTGCGTGAAGGTCGCGAGCATGCCCGGAGCCTTGATGTAATCGAAGGCGGCCGGCGAGATCGAGTTGAACCCGAAGACATTGATCGGCACGCAGCCCTGCGCCCTCGCGTTGGCGTCACGGCAGATCGCTTCCGTGACGTTGCCGTCCCCGTCGAGGTCGTCGACATCGGGAATGGCTTCCAGCGCATTGCGGAAGTTGAGGACGTTCACCTGGCCGCTCGAGGTCTGGGCTTCCTTCGTCTGCCCGTACGCGTAGAACGCCTCGTAGCGCCAGCCGCCGCCGAAGAGCTCGCCCTCGAGGCCGCCGACGATCCGGAACGTGTCGCGGTCGGCGACGCTGCCGCGGTTGCCGGCTTCGGCCATGCGGCGCGTGAAGTAGTAGTCCCGCAGGCCGTCGCCGTCCTCGTCGGCTGTCGTGTTGAAGACGGCAGCCGGGATCAGCGGATTGGCGAGCAGTACGCCATTGACGAGAAACTCGGCCGGTGTCTGGCCGCCCGTGGCCGGGTAGATGTCTTCCGCGCCGAGCGGATAGGGCTCGAGCACGCTGGTCGCCTGCGTCGACGCGTAGGTGCCCTCGAAGAACGCGCGGTGATGGTCCGCGAATTCATAGTTGCCGCGGCTCGCGAACAGATAGCGCTCGATCGGCACCGCGATCGTGCGGAAGGCGGAGCGATTGAAGCCGGTCGCCGCCAGTGTCGACGTGCCATTGGTCGACCAGGGGATCACATTGCCGTTCGCGTCGAACGTGATGCCCGATCCCGGTCCGTTCGCGGTGAAGAAGCGGCCCTGCGGCGCATAACTCGAGTAGAACGGACGCTGCGGCGTGAACATGTCGGCCGGATCGCCGGTCAGCAGGGCGGTCGAGATCTGGTCCACCGCCGAACGGCTGCGATCGCGCGAGAGGACGGAGCCCTGGTCGGTGTAGCCGATGTAGCCCATGACGTTACCGCGGCCATCGGCGCTGGAAACCCCGAAGGTCGCACCGAGCTGCGTCTCGTCGCCGTCACCTTCGGCGCTCTCGCCGTACTGGGCATCGAAGGAAAACCCCTCGAAGTTCTTCTTGTAGATGATGTTGACGACGCCCGCGATCGCGTCGGACCCGTAGATCGACGATGCGCCGCCCGTCATGACGTCCACGCGGTCGATGAACGAGGCCGGGATCGTGTTCAGGTCGACGGCCGATTCACCGGGGATGCCGGCCACGAAACGGCGACCATCCACGAGCACGAGTGTGCGCGCGGTCCCGAGGTTGCGCAGATCGATCGTCGCGACACCGACGCTCGAGGTCAGGAAGTTCGAGTTGGTGCGGCTGAGCGGTGTGCCGAACACCGGGCTCTTGACGAGCAGGTCCTGGATGTTCGGTACGCCGGAGGTCTGGATGTCCTCGGCGGTCACTGTCTGGATCGGCGACGGTGACTCGAGATTGGAACCGAGGATGCGCGATCCCGTCACGACCACGGTCTCGACGTCGTCCCCCTGATCGTTCTGCGCCTGTGCGATCGTTGCTGCCGGCAATGTGAGCATTGCTGCAGCCCCCGCGATCAGCGCTCGCCGAATGGCGGTGTGCACTGGTTTCGATTGCATGTCTTCCTCCCGCGATGACTGAGAAGAAACGGTGTACTGCCATGCAGTACCCGCCCCGATTTGTTGCCACGCCTCCGCGGCATGTGGTTGCAGGAATCTGACACAGCAAAAAGGCAGCGTATTGATCCTCGTCAACCCGCATCGCCCGCATGGCTTTTCGCTGCGAGTCTGGACCGGGTTCAGCCGGCCGCCAGAGCGGTTGTCGGCAATGGAGTACCTGTGTCGCCTCGCTGCAACATTCGCTTCATCGCGTGCCGCGAGGGGTTTCGTCGCAAGACCGGTTCCACAGGGGACACCGCGCTGCTAGCGTCATTCGAGAATCTTTCCAGCGAGGGATGACCGCCATGAACCGTGACTCGACCTCGATCGTGCGCGACGCCGTGCGCCTCGCGCTCGTGGCCGGCGCGACCGCCGCTTCGGTCGCTGCGCCGCCCGCTGCCGCGCAGGACCAGGACCAGAACGCCGCCGACAGCACAGGCGACATCGATACGGTCGTCGTCACCGGTTCGCGTATCCGGCGCGTCGACGCCGAGACCGCGAGTCCGGTGCTGACGATCTCCGCCGACGAGATCGCGAAGACCGGGGTCACGACCATGGGCGATGTGTTGCAGCGCCTGCCGACCGTGGCGGGCGCCGCGACGAACCCCACCGTCAACAACGGTGGCGGCACCGGCGAGTCGAACGTCGAACTGCGCGGCCTCGGCGCGCAGCGCACGCTCGTACTGGTCGACGGCCGCCGCGTCGGCGTGTACGGCAATACCCAGACGTCGGCGGTCGACATCAACATGCTGCCGATGAACATGATCGAGCGCGTCGAGGTGCTGAAGGAGGGCGCCGGCGCGATCTACGGTTCGGACGCGATCGCGGGTGTCGTCAACTTCATCACGCGGCGCAACTTCGACGGCGCCGAGATCGGCGTGCAATACGGCCAGACCGGCAAGTCCGACGGCGAGCGGCAGTCGGCGAGCGCGACGCTCGGCTCGCAGAGCGACCGGGTCGGCATCGTCTTCGGTGCGAACTACAACAAGCAGCAGAAGGTGTCGGCGGGTGACCGCGCGTTCGCGAAGGATGCGCTCTACCTCTATGGCGGTGTGGTCAGCGCGGGCGGCTCGAGCCGCACGCCGAACGGCCGCATCAATCTGACGCCGGCGCTCGCGGCGCAGTACGGCTGCGGAAGCGTGACGCGCCTGCCCGGTGCAGGCGGTGCGAGCCAGGCCGACTACCGCTGCTTCACCACGGCCGACCTCTACAACTACCAGCCGTTCAACCTCCTGATGACGCCGCAGGAGCGCGGCAGCCTTTTCACCGACGTCAACTACCAGTTGAACGACAACGTCGAGATGTACGGCCAGGTGGTCTACAACCAGACGCGATCCGGCTTCGCGCTCGCCTCGTTGCCGTTCGATGCGGTCTCGGACGACACGATCGTCTCGGCGAACAGCTTCTACAATCCCTTCGGCACGGACTTCGGCGGCATCGACGGCACGAACCCGAACCTGCGCACGCGCCTCGAGTCGCTCGGCAATCGCCGCAGCGAGGTCACGACCGATCAGGTATTCGCGAACGCGGGGTTCCGCGGCTCGTTCGGCAATTCCTGGGAATGGGAGGCCAACGCCGGTCTCGGCCGCATGGGGCAGGGCACGAACATCGACGGCTACCTGCTGAAGGACAAGCTCGCGCAGGCGCTCGGCCCGTCGTTCGAGGATGCGGGCGGCGTGATCCGTTGCGGCGCGCCGGGCGCGGTCATTGCGGGCTGCACCCCGATCGACATCTTCAACGTGCAGGACCCCGCGCAGATCGCGGCGCTGCGGGACATTTCGACCAACTACCGCACGGACTACACGTTCAGGAGTTCGCAGTTCAGCGCCGGGCTGAACGGTGACCTCTTCGACCTGCCTGCGGGGGCCGTCAAGGCCGCGTTCGGCGCCGAGTATCGCTCGCAGCAGGGTGTGTTCGAGACCGACTCGCTGACACGCGGCGAGGCGCCGCTGTACCTGTCCTGTCTGCTTGCGCAGGAGACCTGTACGGGCAATTCATCGGCGAAGTACGACGTCCGCGAGCTCTACGGCGAGTTCTTCCTGCCGCTGCTCGCCGACAAGCCGGGCGTGCAGGCGCTCAACCTCACGGCGGGTGTGCGCTATTCCGACTACAGCCTCGACACGATCGGCGACGACACGACATTCGAAGCGAAGCTCGAGTACCGGCCGATGCGGGACCTGATGCTGCGGGCATCGTACGCCGAGGTGTTTCGCGCACCGACGATCAACGATCTGTCGCTGGCTCCGACCCAGACCGCGGCCACGTTCAACGATCCGTGCGCGAACCTCACGTCGGCGCAGCTCGCCGCAAACCCGAATCTCGCGCTCGCCTGCGTCGGGGTCGCGCCCGACAGCGGCTTCACGCAGCCGAACAGCCAGATCACGGGTCTCCTGATCGGTACTCCGACGCTGAAGCCCGAGACCGGCGATGTGTTCACCGCAGGCTTCGTCTACGACTCGAGCCTCGTGCGGGGCCTGTCGCTCAATGTGGACTACTGGAAGTACAAGATCGACGACATCATCACGGCGCTCGATCCGAACTTCGCGGCGGACCAGTGCGTGCAGACCGGAAACCCCGACTTCTGCGGCCTGATGTACCGCTACGATTCGGGACCCAACGCGGGCGAGTTCCTCGTGTTCCAGCTGCCGAACGTGAACCTCGGCTCGCTCGAGACGGACGGCATCGACATCGGCGTCCGCTACCAGTTGCGCGACACGAAGCTCGGCTCGTGGAACTTCCAGCTCGAGGCGACGCACATCAACAGCTTCAAGAGCGTGGCGGCACCGGGTGCCCCGGCGGTCGAGGTGGCGGGCACCTTCGATCCGCAGTACGGCAACTATGCGAAATGGCGCGGCGTGTTCGGCATCGGCTGGTCGATGGCGGGCTTCGACGGGCTCCTGACGACGCGCTACTTCGACAGTCTCGTCATCAAGGATGCCGATGGTGCGATTCCGGACCAGCGGCTCGACATCCCGTCGGTGACTTACCTCGATCTGACGCTCGGCTACTCGTTTCCGACGAATACCCGCGTGCAGCTCGGTGTGCAGAACCTGACGGACAAGCAGCCGCCGCTCTTCTACCAGAACAACGTGACGAACGCGAATACCGACGTTTCGACCTACGACCTCCTGGGGCGCCAGTGGTACCTCAGCGTGACGCAGAAATTCTGACGGATGCGCGGACCGGCAGCGTCGTGGCGCTCTCGTTGAGGGGCGCCACGGCGCACGCGGAGGCGCGCTACGGGGAGGCGGAGCGCGCTTTCCGGGTGCTGACGCAGCGGCAGCCCTCGGAAGCGGGTCACTGGCTCAATCTCGGCACGGCGCTGCGCGGTCTCGCGCGGTACGACGACGCGCTGCGCGCGTACGCCCGCGCGCACGCACTCGGCGGCGTGTCGGCCGATTTCTGCTTCAACGTCGGGCTCACGCATCTCGATCGGCTGGACTACGAATCCGCGCGCGCGGTGCTGGCGCAGGGAGTGGCGCTCGCGCCGCACGACGCGCAGATGCGCCTGCAGTACGCCAGTGCCTGTTTCGAGTCCGGGCACACGGACGAGGGCGTGGCCGCGCTCGCCGACTGGCGGGAATGGGAGAGCCTCGATGCCGCGTCGGTCGCCGGCATCGGACTGCGCCTGCAGGGAGCGGGCGCGGCAGCAGAAGCCGGCATCGCGATCGACCGGTTGCGCGCGACACCGCGGCTCGGCGCGGAAGCGGGACTCATGCTCGTGCACATGCTCGAGCGCGCCAACCGGCTCACCGAGGCCGAGCAGGTGCTCGCGCAGCTGAAGCGATCCGCGGCGGCGGAACTCTCGGCGCACGCACCGGCCTTCGCGTCGGCCGAGGGTCGCCTCGCCCAGCGGCGCGGCCGGCACGGGGAGGCGATTGCGCACTTCGAACGGGCGCTCGGCACGGACACCTCCCCGCACCGCCGTCACCACGAACTCTTCCCGCTCGCTCGCGCGCTCGACGCAACCGGGCGCCACGAGGCGGCCTGGGCGCGGCTCGCCGAGGCGCATCGTTCGCAGGTGGCGCAGGTGAGGCTCGCGGCGCCGGCCGTCGCGGCGCGCGGTGCGCCGTCGTTCGCGATCACCCGGCACGGCAGCGACCCGGCCGATGTCGCGCGCTGGTGCGATGCCGGTGCGCCGGACACGGAGGCGAGCCCGGTTTTCATCGTCGCGTTTCCGCGCTCGGGTACGACGCTCCTCGAGCAGGTGCTCGATGCCCACCCGTCGTTGCGCTCGATGGATGAGCAGCCGTTCCTGCAGCGCGCACTCGAGGAGCTGGACGACGCGGCGGGTGGGCGCTATCCGGCGGCACTGGCCGATATCCCGGTCGCAACGCTGGGCGCGATCCGCGCGCGCTATTTCGATCGTGTGCGGTGCAAGGTCGCTCTCGCCCCCGGCGAGCGCCTCGTCGACAAGAATCCGCTCAACCTGCTGCGCCTGCCCGCGATCCGCCGGCTCTTCCCGCACGCACGCATCCTGCTCGCGGTGCGCCATCCCTGCGACGTGCTGCTCTCCTGCTACATGCAGTGCTTCACGGCGCCCGAGTTTTCACTGCTCTGTGCCGACCTACCGACACTCGCCGCCGGTTACCGCCGCGCGTTCGATTTCTGGTATCGCGAGCAGGCGGCCCTCGCGCCGGCGGTGCACGAAGTGCGCTACGAAATGCTGGTCGGCGAGTTCGAGCCCGAGGTGCGCCGCATCGCCGCGTTCCTCGACCTGCCGTGGCATGACGCGCTGCTCGCACCCGGCGCGCACGCGCGCGCGAAGGCCTTCATCAGCACGCCGAGCTACTCGCAGGTGGTGGAACCGGTGAGCACGCGGGCCGTGGGGCGGTGGCGGGCATACGCGACGCAGTTCTCGCAGGTCCTGCCGGCGCTCGCCCCGTACTTCGAACGCTGGGGCTACGAGCCGGGATGATCGGTGAACAGCAGGTACGTCGAGACGATGTATTTCGCGCCCGAGCGCGGCGGCGCGCCCTCGTGCTGGAACATCCAGTACGGCGGGAAAACGAGCAGGCGGCCGGCGCGCGGCGGGATGGCGAGCCCGAGCTGCGGGAAGCGCGTTTCGCCGCCTTCCGCGACGTCGTTCAGGTACCAGAGCATCACGAGATAGCGGTTGGCGACATGGTGGACCGCGTCGAAGTGCAGCTGGAACCGGTCGCCACCGCCGGGCCGGTACTGCTTGATCACGAGATCGGACGTCACGCCGGTGTTCGGCACGCCGATGGCGAGGCCGACGTCGGCGTTGTAGCGAGCGAGCGCCGCATCGATCGTGCGGCGGAACGAGCCGAGGAAGGCCGCGTCCGCGAGCTGCGTGACGTTCAGTTCAGTCCACGCGGACTCCTCGAGGCCGCGGCGCACCGACGCACCGTTCACTTGGTGAAAGCGCTCGAGACTGGCGAAGGAATCGAGCATGCGCGCGCAGAGCGCCGGCTCGAGGCAGCCGTCGTAGACGCGGACATAGTGGCGCAGGTCGGCGAGGTCCATGGCGCGCGCCACGCTAGCACGGGGACGGACACGTGAGCGCGCGACGCGACGGAGCGTGCGCCGAAGCGTTGCAACTCTTCCGCGGCGGCCAGGTGCTCGCGGCCGAGCAGGCCTGTCTGCGGCGGCTCGAGACCGATCCGGACGACATCGAGGCGCTGAAGATCGTCGCCGTCGCGGCACTGCGCCGTGGTGATGCGGTACGCGCGATCGCGAAGCTCGCGCGCGCTGCGGCCCTCGATCCCAAGGACGCGATTGCGCGCTACCACCTGGCGCGTGCGCATGAAATGGCGGGCAACGACATCGCCTCGCTCGCCTGGTACGACACGGCGCTGCAGCTCGCGCCGCAGCTGCATGTCGCGCGACTGGGCTATGGCGCCGCGCTCGAACGTGCGGGCCACCCGGAGCGTGCGCTGTGGCAATGGGCGCGTGCGCTGCGCGACGCACAGGCGGCGGGACGCTGGACCGACGCGGACAGCACGCCATCGGGACTGCGCCCGCTGGTGGAAAGGGCGGTGCGCGCGGTGCGCCTCGGGCGACGCGACTGGCTCGCGCGCGCACTCGAGCCGCTCGAAGCGCGCTGCGGCACGGCGGCGCTCGCCCGCGTGCGCCGCGCCCTGGCGATCTACCTGGGAGAGGAAGACGCGCAGGGCCCTGATCCCCGCCAGCAGCCCACATTCCTCTGGTTCCCCGACCTGCCGCCGACCCCAGTGTTCGAGCGCAGCGACTTCGAATGGATCGACGCGCTCGAGGCCAGGGCGGCCGCGATCCGCGGCGAGCTCGGGGCACTGCTCGGGGATCCTGTCGGACGGGAGCGCGTGTTCGACAGCGCGGCGCTCGAACGCGAGAACCTGCGCGGCCTGCGCGGCGCGCCGGACTGGAGCGGCTACTACTTCTACCGGCACGGGGAGCGGCGCGCGGAGAACTGCGCGCGCTGCCCGGCGACGGCGCAGGCACTCGATGCCGTGCCGCTGTCGCGGGTGCCGGGGCACGGCCCGGAGGCGCTCTTTTCGGTGTTCGCGCCGGGCACGCATCTGCTGCCCCATCGCGGCGTCACGAACACGCGTCTCGTCGGCCACCTGCCGCTGGTCGTGCCCGCGGATTGCGCACTGCGGGTCGGTGACCGCCTGCACGTCTGGCGCGAGGGAGAGGTGGTCGTCTTCGACGACACGTACGAGCACGAAGCGTGGAACCGCAGCGACGAGACACGCGTGGTGCTGATCTTCGACATCTGGAACCCGCATCTGACGCCCGCCGAGTGCGAGGCGCTCGCGGCGCTCGTCCCCGCGATCGGCGAGTTCCGCATGGCCGTGGACGCGGCCTGACCAGGACGACGACCGATGCGTCTCGCCCAGCCGTTCCGGCGCCTCGCAGTGCATTTCGACGCAATCAGGCTGCGTGATGAGATTGCGCAGCTTCCCGATTCCGCGTGGGCTGCGCATCCCGGGGGCATCCCCGGCAACAGCGCACTGCGCCTGATCTCGGTCGACGGCGGCGAGAACGACGGCACCGACGGTCCGATGCACGCGACGCCGCACCTCGCGCGCCTGCCCTATGTACGCCAGGTGCTCGCGAGCTTCGGTGTCGTCTGGAGTCGCTCGCGATTGCTGCGCCTCGACGCGGGTGCCGTCGTGCCGGGGCATTCCGACATCAACCGTCACTGGTTCAGCCGCGTGCGCGTGCACGTTCCGGTCGTCACGCAGCCTGCGGTGCGCTTCCACTGCGGCGGGGAATCGGTGCACATGGCGGCCGGCGAGGCATGGATCTTCGACAACTGGCGCCTGCACGGGGTCGAGCACGCGGGGGATGCGCCGCGCATTCACCTGGTCGCCGACACGTCGGGGAGCGCGGCTTTCTGGCGCTTCGCCGCGGAGAGTGGTACGCCCGGTGTCCGCACCCGGGAAGTCCCGTTCGATCCGCAGCTCGACGCGGCGCCGCTCACCGAGCGCGCGATCCCGCCGGTCGTGATGTCGCCCGCCGAAGTCGAGCTGCTGCTCGCCGACCTGCGCGCGGAACTGGCGGTCCTCGACGGCAGCGCGGACAGTCGCGCGCGGCTCTCACAGTACCGGGGGCTCCTCGATGCGCTGATGCGCGACTGGCGCCAGCTCCATGCGCTGCACGGCGAGCAGGCGGACGGCTGGACGGCCTTCGAGCAGCTGCGTGACGGCGTGCGCGCGGCGGCGACCGGGCTCGGCGCCGATATCGTCGTCGCGTCGAACGGTGTCGCCGCGAATCGTGTGCTCGAGGGGCGGGTGCTGCGGCCCTGCCTGTCGCTCGAGCGGGTGGTCGCGGCGCGCCCGGCGCGGCCGGTGTTCATCGTGGCGGCGCCGCGTTCCGGCAGTACGCTCCTCTTCGAAACGCTCGCGGCGAGCCATTCCGTCGCGACGCTCGGCGGTGAGGCGCACTGGCTCGTCGAGGGCATCCCGTCGCTGCGGCCGGGCGCACCGGGCGTCGAGTCGAACCGGCTGACGGCGCGCGAGGCGACCGTTGCCGTCGCGGCCCGGATCATCAGCGGCATCGTGGCGCATCGAGTGGACGCCGGCGGGCGCGCGGCCGGCGCCGAGCCTGCGCTGCGGCTGCTCGAGAAAACGCCGAAGAACGTGCTGCGCATCCCGTTCATCGACCGTGTCTTCCCGGACGCGCTCTTCGTGTTCCTGTGGCGCGATCCGCGCGGCAATCTCGCGAGCATCATGGATGCCTGGGCGGCAGGGCGCTGGCAGACCTATCCGCGTCTCGACGGCTTCGACGGCCCGTGGTCACTGCTCCTGCCGCCGTCCTGGGAGACGATGCGCGGGCGCTCGCTGCAGGAGATCGCCGCGTTCCAGTGGCAGAGCGCCAACCGCATCGCGCTCGACGATCTCGCGCAACTGCCGAGCGAGCGCTGGACCAGCGTGCGCTACGAAGATCTCGTCGCCGACCCGCGCGGCACGATCGAGCGGCTGTGCCGGTTCTCGGGGATCGACTTCGACGCCGCACTCGACCTGCGGGTGCGCGGCGCGCTGCCGCTGTCGCGGTATACGCATTCTGCGCCCGACGCCGACAAATGGCGCCGGCGCGAGCGCGAGGTGCTCGCGGTGCTGCCGACCGTCAGGGCGACGTGGGAGCGGCTCGAAGCGCTGGCACCCGCGGCGCCGGCGCGTGGCGGTCCGGTGCGTAGCCGAATCGCCGGATGATCGTCGCCTCGCGTTCGGTGACGAGCTGAGCGAGCGCGCGGTCAAAGGTTTCCCGAGGCGTGGCATGCCGCGACGCGTTGCGCGGCTCGGCGCCGTGGAGCCATGCAGCGAGGGGCGCGCCCGCCGGCACGCCGGCGCGCGCCATCACGGCGGGCAGCTCGGCGCCCAGCCGTTCCAGGCGCGCGATGTGCACGTTGTCTTCGTGGCCATACAGGTAGCGATAGAGGAAGGAATAGAAGCCGAGCCCGCTGCCCCGGATCGCTTCGAGCGCGGACCCGGGCAGGTTGAGTCCGTGCGTAACGTAACGATCGGGCAGGGCGGCGATCACCCGGTCGAGCAGCGCATCGTCGTCGCCGAGCGTGAGCAGGCGGCGTATCGTGGTCGCAAATCCCGCTGCGCCGTCGTCGCTCACCGCGCGGTAGAGGGCATTCGGGCGCTCGCGTGCGCGCTGGAACGCGTACCAGGACAGATAGAAGGTGAACGGGCTGCGCACGAGGCCGAGTACAGGCAGGTGCCGCCACGGTCCCGGCACCATGCGCCGCGGCAGGTGGTAACCGAACTGGCGCGCGCCCGGTTCGTGCCTCAGCAGCGCCTCGTTGACGAACGTGCCGCCCGACTTGTGCAGGTGGAGGAACACGAACCGCGGCGTGACGATCATGCGGCGCGCGCTCCGTGCGCCAGCAGCGCGAGCAGCGCCGGGGCCGGCAGGAAGTCGCAGATGAGGTGGGTGCGGGCGCGGACCGGATCATCGTTGCGCACCGCGTGCGGCGCACTGTTGTCGAGTGCCCAGACTTCGCCGGTTGCCATCCGGTAGCGGCGCCCCGCTGCGTACATCCACACGCGCTCGTGGGTCTCAACCGGCACATGCAGGCGGATCGTCTTCGCGAAGTATGGCGCCTGGTCGACATGCGGGGCGATGATCTCGCCGCCCGGAAGGCGCGCGAGCAGGCAGCGCTGTGCCGGCGCGGGAATGATCGCGGTGATGATTTCGCGCACGTAAGGCAGCAGCGCGAGCGGCGGGCGGTCGACGATCGGCAGATCACCCTCCGCCGGCGCATGACCGCGCAGGAAAATGGCTTCCGCAGGCGTGTGCACGCCGACCCGCCCGCCGCGGCTGCCCCAGAGGATCGCGGGCAGCGCGGCGACCTCGGCCGCGAGCCGCCCGGCGTCGACCGTGAGCGGCAGTCTCGCGCAGCCGCCGATGAGCAGCGACTTGTCGATGAACGGCTGGCCGGGCAGGTCGAGCACACGGGCACTCTGCCGCGGCGTGCGCGCACAAAAAAGGCCCGGCGCCTCGCGGCACCGGGCCTTCGTCGCAGCAAACAGTCGCCTTATCGATCCGAGCGGACCAGCACCACGCGGCGGTTCTGCGCGCGGCCTTCCGCAGTCTTGTTGTCGGCGATCGGCTGGCTTTCGCCGCGACCGACGGCATCGATGCGCGACGCCGCGATACCGTGCTCGATCAGGTACTGGCGGACGGCATCGGCGCGCCTCTGCGACAGGCGCAGGTTGTAGGCGTCACTGCCGTTGCTGTCGGTGTGGCCCTCGATCGTGCCGCGGACCTGGTCGTCGCGCTTCATCAGCGAGACCGCGCGATCGAGGTCCGGGTACGACTCGGGCTTGATCGTCGCCGAGTCGTTGTCGAAGAACACCGCGAGGCGCAGGTTGAACGAGCAGCCGACTTCGTCGACCTTGTCGCCGGCGGGCGTATTCGGGCACTGGTCGATGCGGTCGACGACGCCATCGTGATCGCTGTCGAGTTCGCAGCCGTTCGAATCGACCTTGGCGCCCGCGGGCGTGCCGGGGCACTTGTCGAGGCGATCGACCACGCCGTCGCCGTCGCTGTCGAGTTCGCAGCCGTTCGCATCGACCGGTGTGCCGGACGGCGTGCCCGGGCACTTGTCGAGGTTGTCATTGACACCATCGCCGTCGGCATCGCCGATCGCCGGCGGCGGCGCCACCACCGGTGCGGCCGCGACCGGCGCACCCCAGTTGTACTGCAGACCGATGCCGGCGACGGTGTCGCTCAGGTGATCGCCGTTCGGCGGCTCGGTGCTCGAGCTCACGAGGCCGTAGATCTCGGCGCGCACCGCGAGCGAGCGGCCGCTCGAATCGTCGCGGGTGAGATCCGCGAGGATGCCCGCGCCGTAGGCGAGCGCCCAGTTCGTGAGGCTCGCGCCCGCGAGCGGCGAGGTCGAATCGTACTGCGGGTCGACGCGGCCGACACCGATCTTGAGGTAGGGCGAAACGCGCGCCTCGCGGAAGAACACGCGATGGGCGTTCAGGAACGCGTTGTGGAAGTCGACCTTGTCACCACCGAGCGCGTCGGCACTCACGTAGTTGTACTGCAGCTCGAAATCCCACTTGTCGAACGAGCGGCCGAAGGCGAACGCGCCGCCGAGCGCATCGTCGGACAGGCGATCCTGGTCGGTCCAGAGGTAGATGGCCTCCGGCGCGATGTACCAGCTGCCCGCGGACGGACCCGCAGTCGCCGGCAAGGCCGCGAGCGTCAATGCAGCGGCTCCACAGGCAAAAGAAAACGTCTTGTTCATCTTGAACTCTCTTGTCGATGGGTGGGGGTGTTGCGCCAACGCACCATGCTGATTGCAGGTTTGGTTACGACAACAGGGCGGGAAGTATAGCTGGAACGAGTCTGAATCGCCAACTTGAGCGGCTTTTGTTGCCCTGAAGCTACGCGCTGTCCGGGCTGACCCGTACGTGATCGCCGACCTGGATGCCGCGCCGGTCGGCCTCGCCGCCCCGCAGTTCGAGCACCATCGTGACGGGCTCGTATGAGGAAATGCTGTCGAGCGAGTGTGGCTTCGTGCGCGCGGCGATGCGCACGATGCGGCCGTCCGCCGCGATGAAGAGCATGTCGAGCGGGATGTAGGTGTTCTTCATCCACATCGACATCTCGCGCGGTGCCTGCGCGACGAACAGCATCCCGGCATCCGGCGCGAGGTCGCGCACGAACATGAGCCCCTGCGCCTGGCGCGCGCGGGTGTCCGCGACCCACACGGCGAAGTGCTGCGTACCACCCCTGGTCGAAATCTCGAGCGACGCGCGGGGAAACGCCGCGAGGTCTTCGAGCGCGGGCGCATCCTGCGCGCGAGTGCGAGGGCCGGCGGCGAGCAGCAGGCCCGCTGCGAGGAGTGACACGAGCGCGAGCGCCCGGCGGGAATCACGGAGTCGTGGGTTCATCGCGAAGGTCGATTCTCCCTGCAAAATCGAAACTCGTCACGTAGAGCCGTTCGTCGCCCTTGAGCGTGGCGGCGGGCCCGAGGCAGAAGCCGCGCGCCTCGACGCGCCAGCTGCGTTCGGGGCCCCCGAGCGGGCCGGTCCGCTGCTGTGTCAGCCGGTCGATCGTGCATTTGTCGTCGCCCTGGGTGGCAAAGATCCGGCGCTCGCCTTCGAAGATCACCGTGACATTGGTCGGGCGATCCCGCGCGTCGATGCCTTCGCGGCCGCCCGCGATGCCGAACACGAACCGCACGCGCCGCCCGTCGCTCTGCGGCGGGCCGGCGATCGTCACGCGCAGCCCCGAGCCGTCGGGGCGCGCGCCGCCCGTGCATTCGATCACATCGCCCGGCCAGTCGATGTCGAGGTCGAGCGCGCCGCGCAGCCGGGCACGAAGAAACCCCTCGTTGCCAGGCAGGCATCCTGCTGCGGGGCCGGGCGGCGTGCCGCCGGTGGCCGCAGCGGCTGCGGGCTGCGCCGCGGGCGTGGCGTGATCGGCGGCGGAGCAGGCGACCGACAGCGCAAGTGCCGCCGCCACCGCGGGCGTGTATCGCCGCATCAGGTTCCCATCACCAGCATGTGTTTCGCGAAGCGAGCGTGCATGCGCCCGATGGCGCGTGCGAGGTGCATCAGCCCCGTCGTGATGACGATGCCGAGCAGGATCGCGACCGGCAGGAAGAACACGCTGCCGAGCCACGCGGGGTTGTAATCGACGGTGAGGCCGCCTGTCACGTGGAGCCAGCCGAGGCGCCGCGCGATCTCGAAGAGCGGCGCGAACGTGAGCGCGAGGCCCACGGCGAGGCCGGTCACGGCCAGCGTGAAATAGGCGATGCCGAGCGGCAGCGCCAGGATGAAGTAGGCGAGGGTGGTCCAGGTCCTCGCATCGCGCAGCATCTCGCCGATGCGCGCCCAGAACGACTGGCCCGTGCCGGGGTGCCGCGGCCTGCGGGGCATGCGCTCGCCCGAGATCGCCTCGAGCAGCCGGCCGTCGGCGAGGGCGATGACGCGCGTGAGCCCGATGAAGGCGAGGAAGAACGGCACGCCGATGATCAGCACCGCGAATCCGAGCGACAGCGAAACGCCGACCACCGCGAAGACAAAATGGAAGATCCCGAGCGCGAGCGCGAGGAACAGGTAGAACAGCGACGCGTAGGCGCGCGGGTCGGAATACACGGCGAAGAACCTGCGCAGCGCGCCGCCGCCGGCGGCAGGCCGCGGCGTCTTCAGCGCCGCCGCCACTTTCACCTCGGTCTCGCGGTACGCAGCGGCCACCTCGTCCGGCGCGCCATAGGTGCTCGAGATGAGTTCGAGGACATCCGCCTCGGACTTGCCCGGATGCGCGGCGATTTCGGCGCGCAGGTATTCCTCCGCGTCATACAGCGCGTCCTGCATGAGTGCCGGGTCGGCGTCCGCCAGCTCCTCGCGTAACTGTTTCAGATATGCATCGATGGACCTTGGGGCTGACCTGTTCATGACGCTTTTCCTTCCAACGTGAAGCGGTCGACGAAGTTGCGCGTCTGTTGCCAGATGTTGCGCCAATCGCCGAGGACCGCGCGTCCGGGCGCGGTGATGCGGTAGTACTTGCGGGGAGGGCCCGCGAGCGAGGGCTCGATGCGGCTCGACAGGAGCCCGCTGGCGGACAGCGAGCGCAGCACCGGGTACACCGTGCCCTCCTTGAACAGGGGCTCGCCTTCCGATGCCCGCTGCAGCCGCTTGGCGATTTCGTAGCCGTAGAGCTCGCCGTCGGCCTGGTCGAGTACGGACAGCAGGACGAGCGCCACCAGACCCCCGTTGAGATCCTTCTGGAACTTGCGTGCGCTGCTATCATCCATTGGCCAGTAGTGTAAAGTACACAATACTAGCTAGTCAATGCTAGGACGGAATGCTGCTAGACTCGGTATATGGCCGTCGGTCCAATCCCCCTTCCAGCCCGCCGGCTACGTCGCGCTCATGTCCACGCCTTTTTTCGTTGAAGTTACCCCGAACATCCCCGAAAAGCTGAAAAGATTGCCGGAACTTGCCGGCAACCTGTTTTTCAGCTGGCATCGGCCGTGCCGCTCCCTCTTCGAGGACCTCGATGAAGACCTGTGGCGGCAGACCGATGGCAACCCGAAGCTGATGCTCCGCTGCGTCGCCCAGCGTGCGCTCGACCGGGCCGCGGCCGATCCGATCTACCTGGCGCGCTACGGCAAGGTGCTCGCGACCTTCGATGACTACCTCGCGGCGCCGGCCGCGCCTGCCGATGCGCCGCTGGTCGCGTACTTCTGTGCCGAGTACGGTTTCCACGAGAGTTTCCCGATCTACTCGGGCGGCCTCGGCGTGCTCGCGGGCGATCACTGCAAAGCCGCGAGCGACGAGCGACTGAACTTCGTCGCGGTCGGCCTCATGTATGGTCAAGGATACTTCGTGCAGTCGGTCGACAGCGACGGCGTGCAGCATGCGGTGTACGAGGACCACGATCCGCGCGACCTGCCCGTGAAGCCCGTCCTCGGCGCGGACCACGCCTGGCTCGAGGTGTCGCTCGAGATCGCAGGGCGCACGGTGCACGCGCGCGTGTGGCGCGCGGAAGCAGGCCGTGTCCCGGTGTACCTGCTGGATACGAACTGTGCGGCCAATGCGCCCGAGGACCGCGAGATCACGCATCGCCTTTATGGCGGCGACAAGGCGACACGCATCCGCCAGGAAATGGTGCTCGGAATCGGTGGCGTGCGCACGTTGCGCGCGCTCGGCCTGTCGCCCGCGGTCTGGCACATCAACGAAGGACACGCAGCGTTCCTCGTGTTCGAGCGCATGCGCGAATGCATCGCGCAGGGCGCGAGCGCCGAAGCGGCGCTCGAAGCGGTGGCCGCGCAGTGCGTGTTCACGACGCATACGCCGGTGGCCGCCGGTCACGACAGCTTTCCGGACGACCTCGTCCGCCAGCAATTCGCCGGCTACCTCGATGCACCCGGCCTCGCGGCGGCGGACGTGCTGGCGCTCGGCCGCGCGCCGGGCGTGCCGCACGAATTCAACATGACGTGGCTCGCGCTCAACGGCTCGCGCTCGGTCAATGGCGTGAGCCGAGTGCATGGCGGTGTTTCGGCGGCGCTGTGCCAGGCGCAGTGGCCGGAGCTCGCACCGGGCGAGAACCCGGTGGGCTTCGTCACGAACGGCGTGCACGTGCCGACGTTCCTGCACCAGACATGGGACGAGTTCTTCGACCGGCACCTGCCGGCCGGCTGGACGGGCCGCCTCTGCGACGCGTCGCTGTGGCCCGCGCTCGAACGCGTGCCCGACGAGGACTACTGGAGCGCCGCGCAGGACGTGAAGGCGCGGATGTTCCACGGCGTGCGCGGGCGTCTCAAGGCGGAGTTCGCCGCGAAGGGCATGAGCCACGCGCAATGGCGCCAGGCCGTGCGCCTGCTCGATCCCGACCGGCCGGACGTGCTGACAATCGGCTTCGCACGCCGCTTCGCCACCTACAAGCGTGCCGCACTCGTGCTCGCCGATCGCGCGCGGCTTGCGCGCCTCGTCGGCGATCCCGAGCGCCCCGTACTCTTCCTGTTCGCTGGCAAGGCGCACCCGGCGGACGAGCCGGGCAAGGCGCTGCTGCGCGAAATCAAGCAGCTGATGCTGACGCCGGAGTTCGCCGGGCGCATCGTGTTCCTCGACGACTACGACATGCGCCTCGCGCGCTGGCTCGTCTCGGGCTGCGATGTGTGGCTCAACAATCCGATCGCGCCGCTCGAAGCGAGCGGGACCTCCGGCATCAAGGCGGCCGTGAACGGCACGCTGAACCTGTCGGTCCTCGACGGCTGGTGGGCCGAGGCCTTCGACGGCACGAACGGCTGGGGAATCTCGCCGGTCAATGTGCAGGACCCGCAGCGTCGCGACGCGCTCGAAGCGGCCAGCATTCTCGAGACCCTCGAGGACGAAGTGGTGCCGCTCTACTTCGCGCGCAACGGCGCGCGCTACTCGCCCGGCTGGGTCGAGCGCTGCAAGCGCGCGATGGCGACCGTGATCCCGGGCTTCAACATGAGCCGCGTGGTCAACGATTATGCGGAGGGCATCTATCGCCCGGCGGCGAAGCGTGGTGCGGCACTCGCGGCGGCGAATTTCGCGGGCGCGCGCGCACTCGCCGATTTCAAACGGCGCGCCCGCGCGGCCTGGCCCGGGGTCACGCTCGAGCGGGTCGCCGATCCTCCGCCGCAGATCCTGCGCGAGGGCCGGCTGCAGATGCAGGTCGCCGTGCGGCTCGCGGGCCTGCGCGCCGACGAAGTGCGGGTCGAGGTCGTCGGCGAGCGGCGCCTGCCGCATCTCGACCCCGACGGGCCCATCCTCAGTTCATTCCGCCCGCATCGGCGCGACGGCGAGTGGCGTGCGGACATGACGGCGAGCGGCGAGCCGCGCGGCGACGGCGCCCAGCTCTACACGCTCGACATGCCCGCGCCGTCCTCCGGCCAGTATGCGCTCGAGGTGCTCGCGACGCCGACGCATCCGCTGCTCTCGCATCCGTACGAGCCGGGCCTCATGAAGCGTCTCGCGTGAGCACGACGCCGCCGAGCGGCGGCAGCGTGACGACGAGGGAATGCGGCTGGCCGCGATACGGCGATGCCGACGTCGCGAGCGGCAACGGATTGCCGAGATTGCTGCCGCCGTAGTACGCGGAATCGGAATTCAGGATCTCGCGATAGTGGCCGCTCTCCGGCACGCCGATGCGCAGCGCAGTGCGCGGCACCGGCGTGAAGTTCAGCGCGACAATGACGAAGCGTGCGCCGTCGCGCCGCACGTAGGCGAGGATCGAACTCGCGGCGTCGTCGCAATCGAGCCACTGGAAGCCCTGCGATTCGAATTCGTAGCGGTGCAGGGGCGATTCGCCGGCGTAGAGGCGATTCAGGTCGCGGACGAGCGCCGTCACGCCTGCGTGCGCGGGGTCCCGCGCCAGGGCCCACGGCAGGGCTGACGCGAAGTCCCACTCGGTCTCCTGGCCGAACTCCCCGCCCATGAACAGCAGCTTCTTGCCGGGCATCGTCCACATGTAGAGGTACAGCAGGCGCAGGTTCGCGAGCCGCTGCCACGCATCGCCCGGCATGCGGCCGAGCAGCGATCGCTTCAGGTGCACGACCTCGTCGTGCGACAGCGGCAGCACGAAATTCTCGGTGTACGCGTACATCATCGCGAACGTGAGTTGACGGTGGTGATGGGACCGATACAGCGGATCCTTGCCGAAATAGGCGAGCGTGTCGTGCATCCAGCCCATGTTCCATTTCATCGAAAAGCCGAGGCCGCCGTGGTCGGCGGGCCGGCTCACCATTGGCCAGTCGGTCGATTCCTCCGCGATCACCACCGCACCGGGAAAGCGCGCGTGTACGAGCGCGTTCAGCTCGCGCAGGAATGCGATCGCCTCGAGGTTCTCCCGGCCGCCGTGGCGGTTCGGCACGAAGTCGCCGCGGCGGCTGAAATCGAGGTACAGCATCGAGGCGACGGCATCGACGCGCAGGCCGTCAAAATGGAATTCGGCGAGCCAGTAGCACGCGCTCGACAGCAGGAACGAGCGGACCTCGTGGCGCTCGTAATCGAACACGAGCGTGCCCCAGTCGCGATGCTCGCCGCGGCGCGGGTCGGCATATTCGTACAGCGGCTCCCCGTCGAAGCGCGCGAGCGCGTGGCCGTCGCGCGGGAAATGCCCGGGCACCCAGTCGAGCAGCACGCCGATGCCGGCCGCGTGGCAGGTGTCGATGAAATGCCGCAGGTCGTCCGGCGACCCGTGGCGGCTCGTCGGCGCGAAATACCCCGTCGTCTGGTAGCCCCAGGAGTCGTCGAGCGGATGTTCGGTGACGGGCAGCAGCTCGATGTGCGTGTAGCCGAGGTCGCTCACATAGGGAACGAGCGTGTCGGCGAGCTCGCGCCAGGAGAGGAAGCGGCCGTCATCGTGGCGCTGCCAGGAACCGGCGTGCACCTCGTAGATGCTCATCGGCGCATGGAGCCAGCTGCGCGCGCCGCGCGCGGCGAGCCACTCGCCATCGCGCCACACGTGTGCCGTCGGCGCCGCAACCCGAGATGCCGTGGCGGGCCGCAGTTCCGCCTCGTTCGCGTACGGGTCCGATTTCAGCTGCAGTGCGCCCGTCTCGCGGTGACGGATCTCGAACTTGTACAGCTCGCCCGCGCCGAGATTCGGGATGAACAACTCGAATACACCGCTCGAGCCGCGCGCCGACATCGGATACTGTCGGCCGTCCCACTGGCAGAAGGGACCGACGACGCTGACGCGCTCGGCATGCGGCGCCCACACGGCGAAGCGTACGCCCGCAATGCCGTCGCGCATGCGCGGGATCGCGCCGAGCATTTCCCAGGCGGAATGATGTGTGCCGCGGCCGAAGCTCCCGAGCGAGCCGGCGTCGAGTTCCGGCGCGAACACGTACGGATCGTGGCGCGATTGCGCGCCCTGCGCACTGTTCCAGTGCACACGGTAGCGTGCCGGCACGAGACCGGCGCGGCCGCGCCACAGGAAGAAATCCGTCGAGTCGACGCGGGCGGCCGCGATTCCGTCGTCGAGCGTGACGTCGTGTGCGCGGGGCAGGTAGAGCAGGATCGCGCTGTCCCCGCCCGCATCGTGCCGGCCGAGCACGCCGTGCGGGTGGTGGTGGCGCCCCGCCGCGATGCGCTCGAGGTCGCGCGAGAGCGTGGCGAGCAGGGGGTCGGTTGTCGGCTTGCCGCGTGTGATAACGTGTATCTACCATATGCCG
>WBZO01001980.1_pt1 | contig 28826 bp, 37 predicted proteins | sample 5204261 | NCBI WGS metagenome assembly WBZO01 (sample SAMN12412400, study PRJNA552823) | activated sludge metagenome | isolation source: activated sludge from anammox sidestream of wastewater treatment plant... | place: USA: North Carolina | collected 2017-09
AGATTTACTTCTCCAAGCGAATTGAATAGTGTTAAAGTGTATCCTAAAGAACATATACTCATTTTTAAGAAACGATAGTGCCAAAAAATAAAAAAATTAAATATAAATTTGAGCCGCAAGGGAAAACAATTAATACCACCCTAAGCGAAAGCCATGCGACTGTTCACACTTATCCGGAGCACGGTTATATATATACAGAACTTATGACTTGCGGTGATATTGACACGAAGGAATTCATCACCGGAATGCTGGAACATTTCCAACCGGTGTTCGGTACATTGCGAATATTAGATAGGAGCTATGAGTAGCGATGGCAAAAATGGGACGCCCCCGGAAAGAGATTAATTTCGCGGAATTCGAGCGGCTGATGATGCTGTTGCCGACGGCATCGGAAACGGCAAGTTTTTTCGACGTTTCCACGGACACTCTGGAGCGGGCAATAAAAAGGCAGTACGGGAAGGAAGCTACATTTGCGGCGGTTCAAAAAAGGTTTGGCGAAAAGACAAAAATAAGTTTGCGGCGGAACATGATGCGAATGAGTGAAAAGAATGCCTCTATGGCTATATGGCTTTCGAAAAATATTTTAGGGTTCCGCGACCAGCCGTATCTGACAGAAGAGGAAGTAATGTTGGACGGGGTGATGATTGTGCCGGATGATAGTGAAGACGAGGGTGATGAAACGGTATAAAACGATAAAATACACCCCGCTTGCTTACCTGCGTGAATTCCATGCAGACCGGAATTCGCACCCACACCGTGCAATTATTACCGGTTACGGTGGTGGGAAAACTTATGCAGTTTGTATGGAAAATCTTATTGTCAGCGGGATAAACAAAGGTGTTCCGAATGTAATCATAGAGCCAACTTTCCAGATGGTGAAGGACATTTTGGAGCCGACAATGTTCAGCATCCTGGAAGCGAATGGGTTGAAACAGGACAGACATTTCTACTATAATAAGACCACTAAGAACTTTGTTTTCCCACTTTGGGGCGGTGTCCTATGGTTCCGCTCCGGCGACCGCCCTGAAAAATTGAAAGGTGCCAACTTGGGGATGGTTTCCATAGATGAACCGTTCATCCAGGATGTAGAGACATACAAGGTTGCAATTTCACGTTCCCGGCACCCCAGCGCAAAAGTTACGGGGGTCGTGCTTTCGGGGACGCCGGAAAAATTAAATTGGGGATACGACCTTATTCAAGATGGACGTGAAAATTACAAGGTGTACCAGGGGAGCACCTACGATAATATACACCTGAACAGCAGCTATGCTGAACGGTTGAAATCATCTTATGGTGAAAAAGAAGTCCGAGCTTATGTTTATGGGGAATTCGTAGATATGACCGAGGGCATCGTCTATTATGCTTTCAGCGATGAAAATATTATTCCAGATTATACACCGGTGGCTACACGCCCCTTAGAAATCTCCTGCGATTTCAACATAGACATCATGTGCTGGAATATTGGGCAGGAAGTTGGCGGGGTTGAATACACATTTGATTATGTGGAGATGACCGGAACAGCGAAGACTGAAATGATGTGCCAACTGCTGAAAGCGAAGCTCTATGCTGATTACGCCAATAATTACAGCGCCCTTGTGTTCTATGCAGACATTGCCGGAAGTGCAAATCGCCCCGAAGCGGCGTACTCGAACCTGGAGATTATCCGCAATCATTTCCCCGGCGCCCGGATAGAAACGAGGCACATCCAGAACATTGGGGACAGAGTGAGTGCAACAAACAGGATGTTCCAGGACTCCACCGGGAAACGGCGTGCTTATGTGGCACAAAAATGTAAGCGGTTGATAAACGACTACAAGCGTGTACATTGGGATCACTTGTTACGCAAAGGCACAGCCGGTGAATTGACGCATGCGAGTGATGGCGAGAGCTATAAGTTTTACGCAAAATATCCGCTGCTGGGTGCACCGGAAATAATAAGAAAATCAATACATACAGGAGTTTAGAATGATAGATATTACACGCACACTTCTCAATTCGTACGCCGGAGCGTACTCCAACATGCTCTTCGATTCCGAAGCCGAGCGCCTTGCAACTTACCGGCGCTTCACAGCAATGTACGAAAAGGATGCAGACGAGGTGTTGAAAATATTGAAACTTTTCTATCTTGATAGACCATTTTCTGCGGACACACTTAAGCGAATGCCTCTTGTTTATGACGACATAATAGAGAAAATATTGCAACGCAAAACCGCTGGGTTGATTGCCAAACCGCCGAGTATAGAATTAATTGCAGAGGCAACGGGCGAGGGGGCTGGGTTTGATATTACGCCTGTCCTAGAGGAACTTAATTTGTTTGTCGTTTTACAGGACGCACTGTTGAGAAGTGAATTTTATAACATAGTGATTTTGCAGCCCGTTTACAGAGATGGTGCAATCCAGGTTGATGTGATTACGCCGGACGAATGTTCTGTTCGCACGGGCGAAGATTATTTAAAAATTGCGGCAATAAGTGTCGCACGTGTGAACGCCGATGGTGAACTCTATACAAGCAGATGGACTGAGACAGAGCACAGCATCGTTGATGCCAACGGCGAGGACATACCGCCACCGGACAATCCACAGATGGTGAACCCTTACGGGCGGTTGCCGTTCGTTGTGTTCAGAAACAGGAACGGGCGTGACTTTTGGGGCGAGCCAAACTGGAGCCTCTATTACGAACAGCTAAGCTATCTGATGTCCAAAAACGATGCTCTGTTCGGCGAATATTTCCAGAAGTTTCCGATACTTTACGGCGTAAATTTTCCGTTGGCCGACAAACAAAAATTGGGGCCGGGGGACTATCTTGAAGCCACCAACTTACAGAACAACTTAGCGCAACCGCGGCTTGAAGTGTTGAACTTTCAAACCGATTGGGAAAACATCCGCGCCAATCAGCGAGCACGATTAGAGCAGTTCTATATCAATCAAGGGCTTCCAGCCAGTTCGTTCGCCACCGACCGCCAATCGCTTTCCGGCGATGCGAAGGCAATGGATGAAAAAGAGCTGGAAGAGAGCAGAGATCGCAAGCGTGCGTCTATAGTGCGAATGATTACAGAGCTGCTTGACACCGCCCGGACAGTATGGAACTACCACAAGGACAATGAAAGAATTCCGGAAGATGGTTTCAAATTTAGGGTGCAACTGAATGACCAAAACGATCGAATAAGTCCATCGGAACTAAAGGCACTAAGGGAGATGCAAATCACCTACGGTATTGCAGACCCAATAACTTTCATCATGCAAGACCTAGATTTGACCCAGGACGAGGCGATTGCACATTACCAGAAAATACAGACAAGGATGCAGAAAATACAGCAGCAAGCGAAGAAGCCATCGCTGCTTGATTTTCTGAACCGCAAACAGGAACCAGAAGATGCCAGGTAACGATCCGAACATACGATTAGACCAATATTACGCAGACATCCAGAAGATAGAAGAGGCGTTCATTGCCAATGTAAAACGGCTCATTGCGGCGAAAAATATAGAGCTGGAAGAGCTATCGGAATTCCTCACCCAGTATGATTTTTTCGAGATGCTGGAAGAGCTGGGATACACAACAAAAGCATCGGAATTCATAGAAGATTGGGATGCACAAATAGTCAGGCTGCTGAATCTTAGCCACATAAAAGGTGTAGAGCAGGTTGCGAAGGTTAAGCTGTCTAATTTGGATTTTTTGCGCAAAGTTGAGCTTGATAAGATACTCAGACGGGGGCGTGATTATGCTGGGGATGTGCAAAGCGAATTAATGAAAGCACTTATAGGCGGACGCACTTTTGATGACATACGGGAAGCTGTGTTGCCACGAATACAAAAAGAGATGGTATTTTATCCCGCGTGGTTCAATTCCGCTCTGAACACAGCGTATTCCGAATATAATTCGTTGGGACTACAGACCGTAATGGAAGATATACCAGAAGCCCGATTTATTTTGCAGGGTCCGTTCGACGCCCGTACCCGCCCTGCATGCAGGCACGCCCTTGAGATACAGGATGAACACCCACAGGGATTCACGAAAGCTGAAATAAACAAGGGTGTGCTGGGAAAATACAAAACGAAAGAGGGCGAGCAGGTGTATGATATGACAAAGCGGGGCGGATTTAATTGCCGACATTATTTTGAGGCGAACACCGATTCCTGGGAGACAGGGAAGGCAACCGTAATTAAGGGGGGTGCAACTGAAAGCGGAAAGGAAATTTAACAATGGCTGTCGATTATTTCTTTGACCTACGCGGCGCCACCGGTGTGCTGTCAATTCCAAAGAGATTCTGGATTAAGTTGGGACAATGGATAATAAACACAGTCAGGCGGGAGACCCAGCAGGGGATCATGCAGACTGATGAACCATGGAAAGCGACTTATTCACAAAAATATAAGGAATTAAAAGCGAACAATTTCCGTGTTCCCGGAAAGACAAAAAAGGGCAAACCGACAATGGTAAGGATGGCACAATATCGTGGTGTTTCAATTGCATCTACGAACACTGCTTATGTCGATATGACCGCGACGGGACAAACATTACGCGGGTTCCAAATCGTGGAGACAACGGAAAATAGTGTCGTACTTAGTTACGCCGCCGCAGATATATGGAAAATAATTGGGAATCAGAAGCCCGGGCTTAACCGTAGGATAGTTGGATTGCGGGCGGCGAATAGAGATGCAGTTACGGACATGTTCGTGGAAATGGTAACGGATGAAACAATAAAGAAAATAGTAGGTAAAAAAGAAATACGCATAAAACTTTGAACAAATATAAAGGATTAATAAAATGTTAGAAGAAAACAAAAGCTTGCTGGAAGGCGCCCCGACGGATACTGTGGATACAGCACCGGTGGGTGAAGCAGCGGGAACAACTAACAGCAACATCAACTCCCGGCTGGAATATCTAGAAAATGAACTAAAAGATGTGATAAAGCAGCGGGACGAACTAAAAAAGAGAATTCGTAAGCAAGAAGAGGATGCTTTGCGCGAGCAGGGGAAATACAAGGAGCTTGCGGAAACGACAGGTGAAAAATTAGTAACCGTAGAAAAGGAACGGGATGAACTATTGCAAGTGAAAGAAAAATATAATATATTGGAATCCCAAATTAGAGCGGATCTGCTAGAAAGATTGCCGGAAGCGAAACGGAAGTTTGCAGACGGATTCGATATAGCGAAGCTCCGTGAATATACCGAGCTGGAAGGCACGGCTGCAAAAGTTGGAACGGCGGATGCAGGTAGAACAGGACGGGGGTACTTAGACGCAAGCAAGGTAACTTATTCTGACTATCTCCGGTTCACACCGGAACAGAGGGAGATGTTTGCGGAACAGGCGCCCGAAAAATACAAAGAATTCGTACAACTAAAAGTTAGGAAATTGTAATGGCAACTACTGCTTTGACGGACATAAAATTTCAGTCCAACATTTTCAAGGAAGCGCTTTCAGCCGTTTTTTCGGATAAACTGCGTTTCTACAATGAGGTATTGCGCCCCGCTCCGGACGCAGTAATCTCTGCAAATGAAACGGGGCAATTTGTCTCATTACCGCAATACAGTCCAGTTTCCAGTCGCATGACAAGTATTGCGAGTGGTAACACACTCACACCTGGGAAGCTCACACAGACGAACGATAGAGCTGCATGGTTGGAACGCGAAATTGCGATTGCGAGCGAGGAAATTGTGAAAATTGTTTCTGCGAACGACCCGACGGAAGAGGTTGCGATACAGGCAGCCACCATATTGGCGCGTGAAGTGAATTATACCACCATTTCTGCACTCACCGGTATTTTTGCAGCCGCCCTGCTCGGGAGCCATGTTCACGATGATAGCGGGAACACGGTCTCATTAGAAGGACTGCAGGCGGCGAAATTCAAGCTGGGTGATTCCTTCGAAGATTTGACCCTTGCGATATGCAACAGTAAGGTCTATAACGACATGCTTACGAAAAAGATTGCAGTTGAAGCCGGCGCATCCACAGTTACGGTTGATAGCGGGCGAATCTTCACAGCTCTGGGAATGACCGTTGGGGCGGAGGATGCGCTTACCGCCGTGAGCTCCGTTTATAAAACTTATCTTGCGAAACCGGGTGCCATAATCTTTAAATTCCGCAACCGCCCCGCGCAAACATTCAGCGCTAAAAATGTAACAAGGGTTGACACCGGAACAGGTGTAATTGCAGATTTCGAGATTGCACGAGACCCGTTGAACAGCGGCGGTGTAGATACCATAATTATTAGGGCATCGTACCTCGTGCATCCAGTTGGACTCGCGTTCACCGACCAAACAACGAATCCATCTGATACAGACCTTGCAACCGGAGCCAATTGGACGAAGGTTGCGAGCGATGACAGGCAGATCGGGTTAATTCAGTACTTGACTAAGTAAGGAAGGAATGGGAAAAATGAATGCAATAAAAAAATTTTTATTTTTGGCAGTATTTCTCACTGCCGGGATTTATGCGCAAAAAAGTGATTTACGACTTGTATTTGCGGACACGATTTCGAACAGCCAGACGAAAACGGGGTACATTGACCTTACAGGTCTCCCCCCGTATGATTCTGTTGGTGTCAGTGTCTTGCAGAGCGGGGCGGCCTCGATTAGCAAGGATTTAAGTTACGCGCTGGGTGTAATAACTTACCTTCCAAACATCGGCACCGGTTCGCAGCGTGTCTCATATTTCAACACAGGTAAGACAATCTCGCTTGCCGGAGACCAAACAACTACTGGAAGCGGAACAGCTTACGGGGTTTGTACGAAATATTTCAAACGGGACTCGCTCATGCAGCACAACCAACTGAAAATATCCCTGACAGCTAAGAGCACCGGCAACACGGTTGTGGTTGGGACACAGAAAGTTGCGGTTTTCTTAGTGGTCTTCCGAAAGGAGAATTAATTTAGTATGGCAAAAGAAGTGAAACAAAGGCAGGGGGAAACTCCTGCCGATTTTTACCGTCTGAGTGAACATGCACAGCGGTACGGTTTTCGGGCAACGATAATAGACGGTACCCGTATTGCGGTTAGACCACGGAACAATTTCGTGCGCACAACAGAGACGGGACAGCATTACCCAGATATTACGGAACCGGCTCAAGGCTTGATTCTCTCCCTTGATGGACAGCGAATTATCTCCGCAACCGACGACGGGTTCACCGGTTTGACGCCAAAACAAGTGTATGAATTGGCGTCGAACGGGACGATTATCCTTAGCCGTGTGCGCCCGGAACATGGTGAAACTTTTCTGAATTACATCAAGGAAAACACCGGGACTCCCGGGGTTGATGAGTATTAAGCTATGGCTTTACATACGGGTTTGACTTACCGGAATGTTTTGGGGCGGGAGCCTGCACTGCAATCATTTGACCCAGCTTATGCCACCGCATTCGCTGGGTTGATTGCGGAAGCGAAGGTAGTGATTGACAATCGTCTCCGGGCGATGGGGCTGGATTTAAATAAAATTGGGATTAAAAATTATATATGGAACAACGACAATCCAAATGTTGGAGACCTGAATAAACACTACAATGGAGACTTCCCTTATACAGAGCCGAACACATTATTAATTGTAACGGGAATGTTGCCACCTGAGTACTCTGTGGTGGTAGAATTTAGCGGCGGGGCGGTTTTTTCGGAAGCTGAGATAACAGACCGTGTTTTTGGGGCAATTTTGCCATATATGGACCGGGACTTTTTTATAGAACTAAGTGGTGGGTATTTTGTAGAAAACCGGTTGCAAGTTTATCTCACTGACCCCGCAATATACATGGTGCACCTATACAAAAGCTTAGAGTTGATTTTCGAAAGCATAACCGCCGAGCCGGGTGATCTGTTCGAACAAAAAGCAGAGCGATACCGGCAATTATATGAACAGGAATTTGCGACGCTTGTAACCGTATATGATACCAACGGAGACGGGGTGGTGGATGGAGCAGATAATCTTAAGCAACTTAAACAGGTAAGGTTTACGAGGTAACGGTTTTGGCAGATTGGCAGACAGAACGGGCGGCTTTAGTTGGAAATTTACTTGCGAAGTTCTCCGGCTACAAAGAAATTGATAAAGATGTAACATCCACCGGGCAAATACCTATAGTACAAAAAGAGAAATACCTGCGATGCGAACTGATGGCGGGCAATGTTGATGATTTGACATCTGGGATGGTTTTGGGACGATACACGGTAAAAGTAACTTTGTACTTAATTGTCCAAAAGTTTGATTACGAAACATTTAAAAGTGATATTCTTAAAAATTTAAACATAATTTTGAATACATACAACTATAACCTCATCGACGGCGTGAGCTTCACAGCGGTTGAAAACCGACAGGCAGAGGCAAGTTTCACACTTGAGGTTGGGGCTAGTTCATAAAATAGGAGATAAAACAAAATGGCTGATTACATAGCACGAAAAGCGAAAATAGGTTTTTGGCACAAATTAAATTTTGGGTCAACTGGGGATATTGGTGTAGGTACCACAACAGCTGCAAATTACACATTGCTCATGGAGCCCGAAAAAATTGCGGGAAACAAACCGACGGTGAGCAGGGAAGAGTACCAGCTGACAAGTGCTCAGGGGCTAATTGCGGAGCGAGCCCGTTCGTTCACGGACGCACAAAGTAGCCTGCATCATATCAAACTTGGTGGAGTTGCAATACGGGAACAGTTGCCGCTTTTGTTCTTTTTGGCACTTTTTAAAGCTGCTGAAACAGATTACACTGTCCCCAACCCCGATAATTACCAGCAGGTTTTCACATTTTTTGCCAAAGACAGTTTACCGGATTTCACGAATCCGTATGAACCAGAGGGGAACTCAAATCCAAATGTTTCGCCGCCGTTGGCGATAATAGCTATAGACGAGACGGGGACAACTGGGTCGGAGCTTGTTGATGTTTACAGTGATTGCATAGTGGACACGCTTGATTTTTCCGTGAACCCGAACGCACAGGGAACGGCAAGGTTCGCACAGGTTGATTGCACATTCGCAGCCGGGTACCACGATGGTTACCCAACAAGCGGGGATTTCACCTTTCCTACACCCCCGGCGGTTGTCCCATACAATAATCAGAATGCCTTTGCATTCTCCATCACGGATGCAATCACCTATTCGGGGTGTTTCAAGGAGTTCCGTCTAACCATAAATAATAATGTAACCTCGGACTGCAAAACAACGGGCGGGCGCCCCACAAATCTAAGGGTCTCGCCGGAAGCACAGATTGAATTTTCGTTGCCGTATAATTCAACGACACAGGCATTGAAGAATAAATTTGTCGAAGGCACTGAAGCCACTATAAAACTTAGTACGGGGACAACGGGACAATTGGGTTTTCTGGAAATAGAAGGAAAGGGTGCGCTGATAAATTTGGAGACGGCAATTGAGAATAATGTATGGGTTCTTAAGGGAACATTGAAATGCGAACAGCCGGCGAGCGGGGAAGCGCTGAAAGTTACTATGTGTTCGCTCACACAACTTATTGATGTGGCATAAAATAGGGAGATTAGAATGAAACTTTTCTTAAGAGACAACGACCTCTCTGATTGGGTTAAGGTTGGTGAAGGTGTCGAGATAAAAATTGAATATCCGACACCACGTCAAGAGGCGGAACTGATGGCTAAGCTCTCAACTCTGCGATATATGGAGCCGGAAGAATCGGGGCGGCTTGAGATAATTGCACAGTACTACGGTCTTTTAATAAAATATTGTGTGAAAGATTGGCGGGGAATCACGGATGAAAGAACAGACGAGGAAGTGAAATGTAAATTGAACTATGAAGGCACCGAATTAGACGCACAGCTTTGGGGCGCTTTGATGGCGAACCCATTTCTTGCCGAAGCTTGGGGCGGCGAAATAAAACGGCAAATTGATTTTACGCCGATTGATAAAAAAAAATTAGTCTCTGCGGATACTTCTACTACCACGGAGACATCGAAAGCGGGACGGCGAAAGAGTACCCGCTGACTCTGACGGATACATATAGCGGGGAACAGGTTGTCCTGCAGACGCACGACGAATTCATAGAATGGTTCACCGCCGTATTTGAACAGGAAAAACAGGAATTCGAACAACGAAATGCAAAACAAAAATTCACAATCGAAACGACACTTGACAGATTTGGGCTTCTCAACCCCCGGGAAGGGGAGCCTGGAGTTGCACAATTTTTCGACCCCCGTTCCATCCAGCTTATCCAACTTTATGAATTTTACAAATTCAACCCCATCGCTTACGGCGATGGTATGGTTTGGCGTACCGCCGTTACAATATTGCGTCGATTCGAACCGCGAGGGGGGCTCTTCTAATGGCTGATACACGCGAAGTAACGGTCAAAATAACCGCTGATACGGCGCAGGCGGAAAGTGCGATAAAGCAATTCAAGGACACTACTAAAGGCGCCTCAATGGCGATAGACGAACAGAAAGAGGCGGCGAAGAGGGCGAAAGCTGAACTGGATGCGTACAATAAAAGAGTGTCAGGTGGTGCATTGGCGATGCTCTCTTTCAACCAGACCATCCAGGACGCACCCTACGGGATAATGGGGGTTTCCAACAACATAACTCAATTTTCCCAACAATTCGCATATCTCTCAAAAGAAGCGGGGGGCGCAAAGGAAGCCCTAAAATTAATGGCACAAAGCCTCTCGGGACCGATGGGGGTTGTTTTTGCTATTTCTCTTGCGACTACAGCGTTGCAGATTTTCACAGGACAGGCACATACGGCGAAGGACGCTGTAGATGATGTGCAAACTGCTTTGCAGGGGGTATTGACACTTAAGAATCCGCTTGAAGCTTTTAAGGGCGGGTCAAATCTTCAAACTTTGCAAGCTTCGCAAAGCAAATCATTGGGGGCAATAAATACATACAAAGCTGCTTTAAGGAGGATTAATGACGAAATTCTAAAAATTACTGCGAGCACGAAGGGAATGCCACTTGTATCGGGCGCCGGTCCAGCAGCGAGAATGGAGCAATTAGAGGAACAGAAATTAAATATTGAGACTGAACTAAAAACCTACCAAACGGTTTATTCTGAAATCACAGCAAGCATAAACTCATTTAAGGAATTGCAGCGAATTGCGAATGTTCTGGACACCGTGGGGCTGACACGGAAGCCCGCAAAAACACCGAAAACTAAGACACCGAAAACTAAGACACCGAAAACTAAGACACCGAAAACTAAGGCGGAAGTACCATTAATTGAGCAGATACAAGAAGCAATAGAGACAAAAGAGCTTTTATATCAGTTGCCAAAACCGGAAGAGTTTACAAAATGGTTTACAAATTTAAACATGGCGATAGGGAAGACGAAGCCGGAGACCAAAGAGTTTAACAACCTTAAAAAATTTGAGATTTATTTAAATGATTATGCTAAATTGATAAATAAAATGAGGGGAATAATTGCAGAAGAAAAAGATGTACCACAGGCCCCTCTCCCAAAGTTAAACACGCAAATTGAATTGTTACCGGAAGTCCCAAAACCGAAAAAGTCGTCGGAACAACTTGTTGGGGAAGCAATGAAAGAATGGGATAAAAGGGACATAAAAGAAGCCAAAGAAAAAGCGCGCCTCTACAAAGATCTTTTCATTGACCCGTTCGTGCAAACCTTCAAATCTGAGTTTTCTAAGGCATGGCAATCTATATTCGGTGAAGCTCACTCGCTTCTAGAAAAGTTCCTTGCAAGTGTCAGCCAATCTCTGTTAGAGCTTGGTGCAAAAAATCTTGCATCTTCTTTGTTAGACTTTTTTGTTCCGGGGCTGGGCGCTTTATTTTCAGGTGTGGGTGATTTATTTTCCGGGGACAGCGCGAGACCGGTGACACAGATATGGATTGATGGTGATCTTGTGGCAACAGCGAAGACAGCAACAAGAACACGGGCGATATTGAGCAGGCAGGAGGCTTTGCGGTAAGATGTTAAGTTTGGCACAGACCCCGGGTGATGATAATAAAATTATATGGCTAATAGAGCTGGAGCTCTCCACCGGGGTGCAACGCTTTTGCTCCGGTGTGGGACGCAATTATGTAGCTCTGAGTGGGAAAGATTATCGGAATGCGTTGCAGAAAAATTCTCTTGCATTCCACGGGCAGAGCATCCCGGCGGATGAGATGGGTGGGATCGGCTCCCGTTTTGGGTTCACCTTCACACTTGTGAATTATGGCGCGTACACAATAGACTCTTTCATGCCAGCAGCCGCAGCTCCCGAAATATACTTAGCACCTTGCCGCTTGGGGTTCATCTGGGAAGGGGCGACTACACAGGCAGAAATTACATGGCTGTGCGATGCTTTCGTGGAAAATTACCAGTTTGACTCGGCGGGGTTCGCAATAGAGGCGGTGGAAAGAAATCTTGATTTTGATTTTCTACCCGTATGGAAAATCCAGAAGGAAACAGACGACAAGCACACTTATTTCCCACGCGCCCCGAAAGAATCCATTGGAAAATTTCTACCCATTGTTTACGGCGGTTTCGACCGGTACATTCCGGAACAGGGAAAATACCGGTTAACGCCCGCAATTTTGGTTGACATGCAGCGTCTCATTTTCATAGGGGCGGGACACGAATGCAAGCAGACCTTCTATGACCACGATGGAAAGCATAGAGTATTCAGACAGATAGATGGGAAGGAAAATTACCTTGAAATAGCACCGGTTGCCGGTGATACTGTGAACAATGTGAACGGGACAACTGTGCGATTGCTTACAACAGCGCCGAGAGCCGGGAGCTGGGTTGACGGTTTTGTTTATATTAGAAAACTTATCCCGGGGGCGTTTACGGATGTAACAGATTTGAGCCTGTTTCAAGAAGAAAATTATTCCACAAGTTTGACTTTAATGGACAGCAAAAAATTGGGGTTCCAATTTGATTCGGGAATCACTCACGATTTTGGGAGCCCGAATATTGGTCTCACTGATATTGAGCTTGTAGTGCTTTGGAAGACCTCAGCACCGGGCGAGACCCGGGCGTTGAAAATTGAATTTTACAATGAAAATAAAGCCGGTGGTGCTGGGTACACCGGTGCAACTGGATACGACACACAAGGTGATTTTGGGACATACAAATTTACCCGTTACCAATTTGGGAATGTCGTGGACGGGAAGAGCAACAGTAACTTGCCATGGGACTGGGGTGAGTTATTAGGGCTGCAATGGGTGCTTACGAATGTTTCCGGAGATTCGCATGACCCGGGGGACATATTGATAAGAGAGATTTATCTGCAGCTTAATTACATTGTACTTTGGAAACTCACCCCCCAAAGATTCCCACGAACAACAACAGGGGGAAGTAGGCATTAATAGGACACGGAAATGGCATATTTGATGAGAGGTTGGTTAGCCAACAATACAAAAATTGAACAGCAGCTAACGGATGAAAAAAAATTATATGAATTCACGGACGCATTTTTTCTGCAGGGTTTAATTTTTGGACGTTGGATACAGAAGACGGGTGCATTAAACCGGACGAACGGCTACTCAATCGGCGACATGATAGAGAACCCGGCGTATGTGATAGAGTCCATCCTGCGTGATTGGCTGTTCGTGGAACGGAACAGACGGATTGATACAAGTTCCAGTGCGACAAAAGCGGTTCTTGACGGTACTGTGAACGGGCGGGCGCTCACCGTGAAAATAGATGATTATTACAAATATGCAATTTGGCATAATCACAGTACGGGGTTCAAAACTTACATTGCGGGCTATGATGGCAGCACACAAGAAGTAATATTGGCGGATGCGGATATAAGTGGTGCTATGGCCGCCGGTGATTGGGTCACCATTACAAATATACAGGGGGATAATCTGATTGATACGGCAAGCTTCGATGTGGTGGGGAACACAACGAACGGAACCCGTGATGGGTATCAATTGGCACGGTATTTCACAGAAAGAGAATCCATGCGAGATATAATAGACAGTATCTGTCAAGATTTTCATCTGTTTTTGACAAAATCGGGGATGCGATACCGGCTTGCGTGCCTGGACAGAAAATCAGCAGTGGACGGTGTTTTCAGCAACCCGCTGAAACAAAACGGAGTCCCATTATTACAAGTTTGGTTGTCTCCGCTGGATTCGCTATATTCGCAATACAGTTTCAAGCACGGTGTCGATGGACGGTACGAAATGGTGTGTTCCCCTACGGGTTCCACATACGGGCTGGGAGCTACATACGAAGGTAAGTGTGCATCAGCTGAGATGAAATACCGGCAAGTTGGTCGTGAATATGGAAAAATATACGAAAACATCTATAACGGGATGGACTCAAAACCGACGACGGATACAACGATGCACCGGATTGCAAAAAGTACGATAGATTTCTACACGCAGCTCCGGGCGATGGTTGAGTATCAGGGTGATTTCAAAAATCACATAAAATACGAAGTTGGTGATCAAGTAAAAATTAATTATCCAACGTTGATTCCGGCGGGGTTGAACGATTGGGAATATTTTTTGATTTACGACAAATCGATTGAGGCGGTTAATGGGATTCCAACCGTACGATTTCGATTAATTCAAATTTAAAAACGGAGATAATATTATGGCATACGGCAAACAAATTTTTGTAACGACGACCGCTACAATTGATGTGCTTGCAGAAATTGGGACGGCGGGTGAATATGTGGAGATATTGGAAGATGGCACAACTTTCCATACTTATACCCCGGCTTCAACTACGATTAGCAAAATTAAGGATGCAGCTTCGGTTGGCAATAAACTTGCAGATGACACCACACCGGCGAACAGGTTCGTCTGGACAGCAGGACAGGTGGTGCGAATCCCGGTTGTTGCTCTGAAACTTGCAACGGGTTCTGTGTGTATATACAGCTCTCCAACGGAGGTGTGAAAATGGGTCTGCTGCTAAAATTAGGGCTTAGCCTTAACGGGATACGGAAAAAAGCATTAAGAATATTAGGTTTCCTTATCGATGACAGTGGTAACTACATTGTTGACGATAACGGCAAAAAAATAAAAGGAGATTTGTAAATGGCTGACGATGTAATAAATTACCGTGATTATGTTTCTGCCTTGCAAGAAAAGGAAGCTGTGGACGGGGACGATCTTCTCGCCGTTAGGACAGCGCTCGGTGCTCGAAAAATAAAAGCAAAACTTTTCAACATCGTACCACCGACTAACAACATCGGCAACCCAGGCGAAGAAGGTTTTGGAGTTGGGGTGTATCCCGATACACTGCCTGCAGGTATTGTTTCCTTAGAAGGAACCTTTAACAAGTCCAATGCGCAGTATGGTAACTATAAAGTTACTGTTGATAATTCGATAATGTGTTGGATTCCAAAGTTTTACTTTAAGATTTCGCATGGTGAGATTGCCAACATGACGGGCGACGGTACGGAAGTTACCGTTACCTGTACGAATGACCATAATTTCGTCAAAGTTGGTGAGAAAGTTTATATTGAAGGTGCAACGGGTTTTGCTCTTCCAAGTGGACAATATACCATTTCGGCGATAACCACTTCAAAAATTTTCAAGATTACTTCTAACTTCAACACCGGTACTTACACCGCAAATAGCGCTTATGTTTATAACTCCGTTCAAATACGGGGGACAAGGTGGTATGCTTCGGAAGCAGAAGCTAACCTTGACGGCTTCGTTCTTCATCGTGCATTTATAAATGCAGGGGCGGAGGTTGATGGATTTTTCGTCGATAAATACAAGTGGAGTCTAACTAATTACGCTGATGGTACGGCGGGGATTGCAAGCTCTATTGCTCTTTCGAATCCACTTAGCTCCTTTTCATCTCTTAAACGCACATCGGGGAACCCGTCGTATCCAGGCAGTTTTTCGAATTGTCTATCTAACGGACAGACACCGACCGATAGTTACGCCGGTGCATTTTCCGCTGCGAAATCACGGGGGAATGATTTCTGTGTTCCGCCCGTTTATGTTTATGGTGCACTATCACTTCTTTCAATGGCACACGGACAGGCATCATCGAATACAACATTTTGTGCTTGGTTTTTGGAATCCAGCGCCGGCGCTCGAGATAAGGTGTTCCCAAAGGGGAACAATAATAGCGGTGCTGACATTTCTGATGCTGCATGTACTTTTGCAACATGTGATGATAGTTATTGGGGAACACAAAATCAAGCCCGAAAGAACGGTGGTGGGAGTACCTTTGCGAAGACCACACATAACGGTCAAGATTGCGGAGTGGCTGACCTGAACGGCAACTTATCTGAAATCGTAAGCGGGCTTACAAGTGGTGGTTTTACATTACAATCAATCACCGGAATCACACGAGCAATAAATGCAGTATTTACGGTTGTTGGACATGGTTTTTCAACCGGGGATATAGTGGTGATAACCGGGGGGTTCGAATCTTCAGGATGGAATAACTTGTTGAAACATAAGCATTTTCAAGTTTTAAAAATTGATAGTGATACTTTTAATCTCGAATATAACGGGAATATTATCGATACAAGTGCTATAGGCACTGATTATACAATGGAATATATCGCTGTAAAATCAGATACATATATTCTAAAAACGACGGCAAATGTAAAAATACTTACGGGCGGTGTCGGGGGCGTGACCGATAATTATTGCGATAATGGAGCGCCAACTGCAAACTTTTTGGCAATCTATGATAAATTCACATTCCCGTTTATTCTAAATGTTCTAAGTGCTCGCTTTGGAAACGGAAGGAAACAGGTGCTGGATTGCACAACTGTTCACAACAACAGTTGGCAGCGTGCGTGTGCTGGAATACCATCTGTGCCTGAAAGTGGGAGTAATGTTGGTACGAATCTTTTCGGGACAGATAGTTTCTATACATCAGTAGGTTTGAAATCAACCCCGGTTACGGGCGGTGCGTGGAATTATTCAACAGCAGCGGGAGTTTGGTATCTTACTTTAAACGAAGTTGCAACCTCAAGCTCAATCACAATAACAGCCCGTTCATGTTTGTATGTTTAGAAAGGAAATGATATGAAATATTTTAGATTTACTAAAGTTGTCACAGATGTCACTACGCTTAATATTATCATTCCTGACGGGGTTGAGACAGTGTATTACACCGATACACTTGTTGGAGTTGATATACCTGATTCTGTACCATTTCTTGCATTGCAACATGAAGAGTGCAATGTTACGGAGAAAACTTTTGTAGAGGTGGAAGAGGAGCTGAAAAGTTGCCGGATGTACAAAGATATAGACGAGATTGTGAAGAGAAAAATCCATGAGAAGTACTCATTGGATGATGAAATTAAAATGTTGAAACTTGATAAAGAATCAACTGAGTATCAGGAATATGACGGATATGTTCAATCTTGCCGGGCTTACGGCAGGAACATGAAAATTGCGAAAGGATTAAGGCAAAATGGAGAAAGCTAAAAACGAACTGCTGATATTCGTGAAAAATAACGCCTGGGGAATAATAATTGCAATTGCCGTTTTTTTCTCCAACTACATCGTTCTTAGCTCGAAGAGCGAAGAGCAGGGGCGCTTGTTGGCGGAGCATGAAGCACGAATCCGAGCGATGGAATTGAAACAGGAGATGATAATGGAGAAATTGAAAAATATAGAAAAAAACACGAATTATTTTCGTGAATGGTTGGAAGAATAAAAAGGAGCATTAATTATGTATTTTGGACGAAAATTTATAGCGTTCCTTCTCTCATTGGCAATTTACACCTCTATAATGGTGGTTGCTCTGCTATATGCTACAATTACAGACCTTAGTGTTTTCTCACTCGCAATTGCCGGCTCCGTGACACAAATTGCGGGTATATACTACGCCGGGAATGTTTTCACGAAGAAAGTTCTGAATGACAACAGCAACAAAGACAACAAAGATTAGCTGGGTGGTTGCCGGTGTTTTTGCCCTTGCAGTAATTTATTTTGCTTTTATAAAACCGGCGCCGCCACCCACCATAAAAGAACGCACCGTTTATTTACCGGGGAAAACCGATACTTTGTTCATCCCCGGCGTGCCTGACACCATCACAAAATTTGTTCCATTCCCAGTTTATGTTTCCACCACACCGCCGGTTGAACAATTTGGCGCCGATAGTTCGCAGTACAAAATTGAGACACCAGAAGGCAGCAAGGCACAGGTTACTACTTTTCCGGCGACGGATTCCATTCGTGTTGAGATAGAGCCGGTGCAGATTTTAAGAGAAATCACCCGTATTGACACACTCAAGCTCACCACAGTAGATACAATCAGAGTTGAGACCATTACGGAAATTGAACAGCCATGGTATGATACATTCATGTTTGGCGCAATTACGACGGCGGTTCTTACAATTGGAGGTTTGTTGGCACTTTGAGCACTTTTATCCTTTTTTTTCTCGCCGGAATCCTTAACGGCGCAATGGACGAAATAAAATTCAACGCAAGCCATTTTGTATTTCAGACCGAGTGGTGGTTGGAACGGGGCTCCTGGATGCCACGCTTGCGAAGTTGGCTTTTAAAACATGTTCTTACCTTCATAGCAGGCGGGTGGCACCTGATGAAATTTTGCATGGTTTGCGCAATTATTGCAGGTGTTCTACTTTACACCCCCGTTCTTGTATGGTGGTGGGACGCTGTTATTATTTATTTTTGTTTTAGCGCCGGTTTCATTATCGGATATTATTTCATTTGGAGAATACGGAAATGACACGAAAATTTAAGCGAATTACGGAATGCTACACTGATTTGAAATATGTTTTCGACCCGCTCCCAGCAGGCGAATATATTGTGCAAAAAACAAGCAAACAGGGCGGTAATTTCGTTCTGCATTGCACCCAGAGCTCTTCTGTGAAATATCTGCGACAGGTCTGGCAGAATGATAGACAGGGAGCAATTGCAACTATGTTCGCCGCCAATAAAGATGGGACTCTCTACCAGTTTTTCGAGGAAGATTATTGGGCGTACGCCTCTGCAATGGGTGCTGGGTACGACAAGCAGGCGATACAGTGCGAAATGGCGAATAAGGCATTCCTGAAATATACCGGCGGGCGGTATTACTGGATGGCCGGGGGGAAATGGGTGATATACGATGATGGCATGCCGTTCAAATCAGCGCAACCGTGGCAAGGGTACCAATTTTGGGATCCTTATCCGCCGGAGCAGGTGGAAACGGTTGCGAAACTAACTGCGTATATCCTCTACAATCACGGGATCCCCCTGGAATTCCATGCTGATTACCGGTATGAACGGGCGGTGGCACAGAAAAAAGGTGTGGTGCAACACAGCAACCTAAGTCTGCAGAGGTGCGACCCGGGACCGGCGTTCCCGTTCGCCGAATACGAAAAAAAAGCACGCGCGTACTTTTTGGAACTGTGTAATAAACATGGGTTCCCTATATATGAATAATTGCCATGTCATAAGTACTAAATTTTAGTTTAGGAATAGAAATAGGGAAATGTTATATTAGAAATACAGAACTTTATATTTAAAATTTCGGCGAAATAGATGGATAACAGCAAAACCTAATCACTCCAGAAAAAAACACACAAACTAACATCTATTTCGCATACTCTCCCTGCTACCTCAGAACCCGCTTACACACTTTTTGCTCCGTTAAGCGGGGTTTTTTTATATTTTTTAGGGTAAAAATTTGGTACCTATTGCATCATATTGTAGAAAAGTGCTATATTTACAGTGTAAAAATTGTTAATTGAAACAAAAAAAACGGAGCAAAAAATGACACACACAAACAACAACAACAGCAGCAAAGTACCGGAATCGGTACGAACATTAATTGAGCTAGGCTTCAAAGCCGCCTCCAAAAAGGAGATTGATTATTTTATCAATCTTCTTGCGACCGACCCAGACCCACTTTTCAATAGCGAAAGCTATTGGGAAGACCTTTTCGGCGACACCCCAAAAATCGCAGAGGATATATACCTCAGCCCCGAAGACCAGGCATCAATAGAGGATGAGGCGTGGGAAGACGCCGCCGCCGCCATGACTGATAAATACCAGCCATACGGATACACCGCAGATCAGACAGCGTGCTACCTAAGCAGCGACGAGACAGAGATATACATATCTCTCTGTGTGCGTGATGGAGGTAGGTATGGAACATCAGCGCAGGATGTGCACATTGCCACCCTGCGTAATTTACCAATCTTTGAATAAAAAGGAGCAAATAAAATGAGAACGCAAAATCTTTCAGAATGGTGTTTCGAGGACTGTCGAACCCTCCAGATGGAGCAGGTGGACAGATTCCTAAACGGACAGATGAGTGAGACGGAACTGAAAAAGTTCCGTCTCTTAGCGGGTTCCAGTGTGGAGAACTTGGAGCTTTTGGTTGACCGTGCGCAAAATCCACCAATACCGCCTAGCATGGTAGAGGTGGAGAATAGACGGGACATGTTATCCCGTCTTCGCAGACTTGCGGAACACAGCAAGTTCATGGGAAACCTTAAGAAAAAATACAATGGCCCCCGCAAACCGGAATTCGCAGCGGGCCAAATATGGCAAGTAGAGGGGGACAAATACGGCGCCGACTTAAATCTGGCGCCAATAAATCTTCCCCCCTTAATTTACATTCCGTTTAGAAAAACGGAAACATTTGATGGGACCAAAGAAACTGAGCACATAGCATTTATGATGCTCAGTATAGAAGCTCAGTTTCAGTGGGAATCATGCTATACCTTCGGAATAAAAAATCCATACTTAGGAGTGCCATTTTTTGTGGCCACAAGAATCGGCGGTTATATCAGAACCGCGGATCTATCCCACTGTGTGGGTATAGTTTCCGAAAAAGAGGCGGATGAAATATTCGCCCTCTTTGCAAGCTACGAGCCGTACGATCTCCCGGATACATCTGCTGTGAATCAGGCACGACGGGGGAAATCACGTAGCGCGACAGCAGCCATTTACGAGGAATGGCTGATGAGAGACAGGGACATTGTCCAGGAAAGTTATAGATGTTTAGAAAACATTTTTATCGTTTAGGAGAAATGAAAAATGTTAAACATCAAACAAGAAAAAAATTACATTGTACTTACTGGGAGCGATTTCCAGGTATCAGAACTGCTGTTATACAGCCCCAACTTGCCGGGAAAATTTCTCGCGGTAAAAATCGGTCTTTTTGAAGGGCTTGATTTCACAACTATCAGCCTCGACAGATTCGCCGTGTACCGTGTCAGCGTCGCCGGCAAACTGCCATTTTTTATCGCTATTTTGGCAAGCGGCTGGGAGATTGTCTCTGAAACAGAAGCGCAACTATTAATAGAGATGTCAGAACCCACCATCATCCCGGCGGAATATAGAGATCCGCTCAGCGTTGAAATCGTGGAGCCACGCGATGCAGACGAAAGGGAACGGGAATTGCTTTTAAAATTAGCGGAGACTTTCCGCAAGGAAAGCAGCATCCCAGCCGGGGATGAAAAATAGAAAGGAAAAAAAAGATGCAAATAACGAAAAAAGACATCCACGGTGTCGGGTTGACAATCGGGGATGTTGCGCGGATATTGCGTGTACACTACAATACAGTGTTGCGCGCTCTGAAAAAAGAAACAATTACAACAGGTAGAATCAGAAATCTGATAGCAGAAAGGAGAAAACAATGGAACTGATTATCTTAATTGTTGTTTTTTTCATTGGCACTCTGCTCGGTTTCATCACCTGTACGCTGTTCGTACACTGTGATGAATGGGACAGAATCATAAAAGAGCAGGTTCTGAAAAAGGACATTCAAGACCTGCGAGACCGCAATTATGAATTGCAAAAATTATTAAACATTGCAAACAACGAATTAAAAAGTAGCGGGGTGAAAAATGGGTGATAATATTGGGAAATTCACATACATGGACTCCCGGTACTATTGGAAAGATGGTGTTGCTTATCCGTCTGTGACCACGATTCTAAGTGCGTATCCAAAGCCTTACCTAATAGAGTGGAGGGGGAACTTAGGGAACGAAGCGGCGGATAAGATAATGAAAGAAGCCGCTGAAAAAGGCAGCGCTGTTCATAGCGCCGTTGAGAAAGCACTCAGATACGGTGCGAAAATACGGTGGTACCAACCGGGTGAGCAATACGCCCCGTCGGACATCGTAGTAGACGACCAATACACTTATATCTCAATCCAAAAAATAGCACGGTGGTTTGAAATCGTGCAACCTCGGGTGGTGAAAACTGAATTCGTAGTTTGGAGTCCAAAGTACGATTTCGCAGGCACGGTTGACTTGCTTGTGGAAATTGCGGGTGGCACATACGAAGTGAACGGTGCAAAACCGTTGGAACTGGAATCCGGATATTACATTGTCGATTTCAAAACGGGGCGCACCGTTGGTGCTGAAGCCAGGATGCAGCTGGGGGCTTATGCAGCCGCCTGTGAGAAAAAAGGGCTGAAAGGTGGACTTATCGTGCACACGCAATCGCAGAACCGAAAAGGGGTAGAAGGTTTGGGAACGACCCTTGTCGCGAACCTGCGTGAAGAGTTCGCACGGTTCAGAGCAGTGCAAACGGTCTGGAAAATGTACCAGAGCGCAAACCGCCCGGAGCCGGTGGAACTCCCGCTTGAAATTAATTTTAAACACACACATAATCAAAAACAAAAAAACAGAAAGGAGAGCTAATATGGCTTTTCAAGAAGTTACCGCCGGGACAACGAACATAATGACCCCGGAAATGATAGATAAACCGTTTGAAGTCTTCTTTGTCGGAAGTGAAAAACGGGACACCCAGTACGGTGAACAGACGATTCACAAGTTTGTCACCAAAAAGGGCGCCGTGAAAACCGTTTACGGTTCGGGCGATTTGAACTTCAAACTCAAAGAAATTCCCGTAGGTGTTCTAGTTCGAATTAGCTACAAAGGCAAGATGCAAGTTAAAACAAAACGGTTCGGCGAAAAAGAGATTCATGTCTGCGAGGTTCTCTATGACCCAGAACAAAAATTGTCTTTGGACGAACTAAGACGGTATGCAGTATCTTCGAACGCCGCAGCGATGGCATCCTACGAAGAAGATGATGACTTTGCAGAGCCAACTACACCCCACCCGAAAGCTGCGAAAAAGAGAATGGGAGAGGACGATTTGCCATTCTAAACCGAAATAACTTTACGGGCGTTTTCGAACGCTCGTATAATTTTTTTTAGAAAACCGAAAGGATAAAAAATATGCAAATAAAAGAAAGATTCCAGAAGTATAAATTTTTCCGTTACCGTCCCGATGAGAAAGATTCCATTTTTTGCGGTGTAAAAATTCCACTATATGTAATTGGAATATTTTTCAAGCCGGGGCTGTTGGCATTGCAGCTCTCGGACACCGGCGATTTTCTCGCAGCGCAATCACCGGAGATTGCCATCCGGGAAGTCCCGTTCGAAGATGTCAGGGAAGAGGTTGAGAAAAGTCCCTATATGGAACGGGTACGACGGGAAGAATATGAAAACAAAACTATGAAAATAATAATTAATCTTTCTAATCACCCGTCATCAAGTTGGTCGGAAGCGCAAAAAGCTGGATGGGATGTGATAGACGACATCCAATTTCCGGCTGTTGAATTCGAAACCGATATCAAAGGCGAGGCGGTAAGAATCGTCGGGGAAATAGTCGATAAATATAGGTGCGAAGATTATAGGATGATAACCGTTATGGTTCAGGGACAGAGCGTTCTTACATTTGCAATCGTTCTCCGGTTGCTCCGTTTGGGGTTCCGTGTGGTGGCTGCTTATACAGAACGGAACACCACCGTGAACCCGGACGGGACAAAAACTGTTAAATTTGATTTCGGGGGGTGGCAAGATTATAGTTTATAATTTTGCCGCTCCCAGGGGGGGAGATGGTTATGTTATTGATTTAAAATATTGAGGTACAAAATTATAATACAAAATTTTGCGGAACAGCTTCGCCGCGCCGGTATTTCCACCCTTCCGGTGCGACGGGACACAAAGGCGCCAACTGTCCCGGCGTTCAAACAATGGATGGAAAACCTGCCGACTAAAGAGGAAATAAAAAATTTCAAAGGGGACGGAATTGCAATTATCGGGGGCGCCGTCTCCGACGGTCTTGTCGTGCTCGATTTCGATAATCATTACGGGAACGCACACCGTGCGATGAAAGAGTGGGCGGCGATGCCGGAAGTGAAGGAGATTTTGGATCGCTATCCATTCTACTTAGAACGCACACAAAGAGGTGGTTACCATTTTGCATTCCGTTGCCCGGATGAAAAAACACGTTCGACGAAGCTTGCCATGGAAAAAACACCGGAAGCGGGGAAATATGAGACGCTGATTGAAGTGAAGGCAGAGGGCGGATATTGTATAGTCGCACCCACTGCTGGGTACACAGCGTTGAAAGGCAGCTTGCTGAAATTACCGGTGCTGTCCCCAGAAGAGCGGGAGACGCTGCTGTCCCAGGCGCAGCTCTTCGATGAGAAACCACCGGAACCGAAAAAAATGAAATTGAAGCCCGTTTCTGGATTGCCCACCGGACAAAGTTCCGGCTCGGTGTACGAAAAATTCAACCGTGAAGGGGCGGCGGAAATAGAGTCCCTGTTGGAACAGAACGGTTTCAACCTCTATAGAACTACAGACCAAAACAAATATTACACGCGCCCCGGAAAGACAAAAGGTGTCTCGATTTCATACAACGGCGTGTGCGTTTATTCATTTTCTTCGAATGCACACCCCTTTCCGTTTCAAACCGGTCTCTCAAATTTCGATACATTCGCCCTTCTGAAACACAACGGCGATGAAAAAGCTGCTGTGCGTGAATTGGCGGAAAAGTACAACCAAAAACTGCAAAGACCGGGAGCACAGAAGGCAGACCTAAGTGAGAACACAGTGAACGAACAGGGCAACATTCTCCCCCCAAATTTCTTCATAGAAACCGTTTATACCGAACGCGGCGGCGTAAAAAGAACCGTAGATTTCGCAAAATTCATTGATTTCCTACATGCAAGCGGGTACCGGAAGTTCCGGGAAGGGGACGACTTTATTTTTGTTCAGCTGCAAGACAACCTTGTGGAAATTGTTGAGGTTGATAAGATGCAAAATTTCACGCAAAAATACATTCTGGAACATTCGAACAAAGACACCGTGAATTTCCTAATCTCAATTGATTCTCTATGGAGCCGTACAAAATTGGGGTATTTGCAGGAATTACCAAATAAGTTCAACCGCGATACCCGGACAGAAGTCTGGATGTATTTTTTGAACAAAGCTTTGAAAATAACCGCCGACGGTTTTTTTGAATTTAAATATTCGCAACTCCCACTTCCGGTTTGGCGGAGACACTTATTACCGTACGAATGGGACAGGCGTATTTTGGGGTACGATGGTATGGGTGAATGGCACCGGTTCTGCGAAAATGTAGCCGGAACACCAGAAAATCTGTTACGCTTGCGGGTTGCACTCGGTTATCTCGCGAGCAACTACAAACAGCACTCACTTTCAAAAGCAATCATCTTCATCGATGGTGTAATCCCCCAAATTGCCACGGACGCAAATGGTGGCACCGGGAAATCGCTGCTGGGAAAATGGATCTCCCAATACTGCAATGCCTGCGTGATAGATGGACGAAAAATTGGTAGAGATGCAAACCTACAGTTCCTCTTTCAGGGAGTCTCGCCTGATACCAGGATAATTTTCATAGATGATGCCGACCCACAGTTCAATTTTCAATTCCTTTTTTCTGCAATCACTTCTGATATGACCGTGCGAAAATTATATGTGGGTGAATATGTCGTGCCATTCGAGCAGAGTCCGAAATTTCTGACAACGACAAATCACTCTATTCGTGGCACAGATGAATCTACGAACAGAAGGAAATTTGAAGTGCTGATTAGCAGCCACTACGGGGAGCACCACACACCCAGGGATGATTTTGGACACGATTTAATTTTCGATTGGAGCACCGAAGAATGGGAAGCAAGCCATTGTTTTCTAATTGGGAGCATTCAATTATTTCTGGAGCACGGGCTACCGGAGCACCAGATGGACGAGCACTCGGCGTTGAAAATTGCCATCTCTGAGACTTCAAAAGAGTTCGTTGACTTCATGCTTGACGCGCTCCGGACGGGTGAAATTCGTAATAATGTGGAATTCGACCGCAAAGAACTATACCAAAAATTTACCGGCGAATTCGAAGGGACAAGCGATTTCAAGAGCTTGAGGTTGCGTTCGTTCACAGGCTGGATAATAAAATTTTGCCGTGTTTTCAGGCTTTATTATTCAGACAGGCGGTCGAATTCACAAAATTTCTCAAAAATATGGAATCTTAAAAATAATGTTCTTTTAGCGGAGATATTAGGGGAAAATGATGAAAGAAACCGCCTTTTTCCCCCCGATACCGCCTGATTTCGGTGAAACCGCCTGATTAGGCGGTATGCAGATTTTTTTGTAACTTATTATTTTATATATATGTTACAGCCACAAAAGGCGTTAAGGCGGTACTTCTATAGAAAGTTTTATAGAAAAATTTAAATATATATAAAAAAAAAGGGAGATGGTAGAAAAATGGTAGAACTCATATATATATATAGAAGGGTGTATCGTGCTTTTCCGCCTTAACGCCTGCAAGCGCTTGTAAGTTATTTGGATGAAAGGAGTTACGGCGATAACGTTTTAAAATTCCTTACCGCCTGCAAGCGCCTAATGTAGTTTTTTCGGATGGATGAGGCTGTAAGTTATTATAATTAAAGAGGTTAGAGATGAAAGAGAAAACGCCTGCATATTTCAGGGCAAAATTAGCCGGAACAGGGGAGTACGAACGGGATGAACGACAGGGAATACAGAACCCCCCGCCAACATGGAAACGGGGGCCAACTTGGGAAAAATATCGGGAAGAAAATCCACATCCGTATTTTGTATTTTTTGCGGACGGTGTACCGGTTGCTGAGGGACACTTTGCGCTTGCGACATTGCGTGCTCCTAGAGAAGATGGGAGCACGGTAATGACAAGATTCTATCGGGAGCATCAAAACGGGGAAATTTATATGAAAGACAAAAATTTACCATTTTAAAAAAAGGAGCATAAAAATGGAACTAAGACAATATCAAAAACAATTAGCGGAGCACGGAGCACGGATAGCACGGGAGCACGGTTTCGTATATTTGGCAATGGAGATGCGAGTCGGCAAAACCGCAATTAGTCTTGCAATTGCCAGGCAACTGAAAAAAGATGGGAACATATTATTCGTTAGCAAGAAAAAAGCACTTCCTTCAATCCAGGCGGACGCGGACGCAATGGAAGTCAAAAACATTACAATTACTAATTACGAACAGCTGTCCAAAATCACGGAGCACCCTGCGATTGTAGTGATAGACGAGGCGCATTCTATCGGGCAATATCCGAAACCGAATTTACGCTGCAGGGAGTTGCGGCGGATAATCAGCTCTGGGGAGACGACTGTGATTTACCTTTCAGGCACACCCACGCCGGAAACTTATTCGCAAATATATTTCCAGTTCTCAGTCCTGGGTGCGGTTTCACCCTTTTCGCATTACAAAAATTTCTACTATTGGGCTCGGGACTTTGTGGATATTAGGGAGAAGTATATTAACGGCTACAGGATAAAAGATTACTCGGGCGCCAAAATCGACAAGATAGAAAAGGTGTTGCGGCAATATCGTCTCACATACACGCAACAGGAAGCTGGGTTCTCAAGCGAAATTGAGGAAGAAATTGTAACGGTTGAAATGCCACACACATTGCAATGGCTGATTCAAAAAATTAAAATGGATGGCTACTATAAATTCAAAGATGGCACGGAGATAGTTGCGGATTCCGCTGTGAAGCTGATGGGAAAAATACACCAAATAAGCAGCGGCACAGTGATAACGGAGACGGGGGAGACGAAAATTCTCAGCACTTATAAAGCTGATTATATCAAAAAAATGTATGGAGACAAAAAGATTGCAATCTACTATAAGTTCATTGCAGAGGGCGAGATGCTCCGACAGGCATTCCCGGATGCCACCACTTCACCGGAAGAATTCAATGATTCGGAAGAGAGAAAAGTTTTCATATCGCAAATCCAGAGTGGGAGCATGGGAATTAATCTTAGTACGGCGGACATTCTGTTGTTTTTCAACATCGATTTTTCTGCAACCCAATATTATCAAGCCCGAGCCCGTTTGGGTGCAATGGACAGGGAGCATGCACAGTTGATACATTGGATATTTTCCGATGTGGGACTTGAAAAACAAGTTTACCGGGCCGTGCAAAAAAAGAAAAGTTATACAGTATCACATTACCGCCGGGAGAATCAGCGTGGTCAAAACAGAATCAGATTTGCAGCGGCAATGTATTGATTGGTTGCGCCGGGAGCATCCTGCTGTTTACGCTCGAAAAATAATAGTCGCGAACAGAGCCGGGACACCGGATTTATTAATGTGTATCCGGGGACGTTTCGTAGCGATCGAGTTCAAAACTGAGGGCGGCAAACAGACAGCGCTGCAAAAATATAATGAGCAGCAAATTAAACAAGCAGGTGGCAAGTATAGCATCGTAATGAATTTAGAAAAATTTAAATCGGAGATAGAAAAATGGCAAAAAGAGAATATAAAATAACAACAAACGGTGTTCCGAGCATAAATCCGGAGCGCGTGAAAAAAATGTGTTTTGAAGAGCTGGATGAATTAGGCTTCATCAATTGGCGCAAAGTCCGGGACAACGAAATGAGATTCGCCGTACACGAAAAAATTAGAGCAGGCGCAACTGTGGTGGATGCTGTTGAGCGGACTGCAGAGGAATTTTTTTGTTCAGTTGATTTGGTTCGGTTGACCCGGTACAGAAAGTAGTTGTTTTTTACATTTTGTATAGTTATATTTGCGAAAATTAAAGGAATATTATGATTGGGTGCTTTTATAAGAAAATGTGGTAAAATATTTGTAGTTAATTTGAATTGGCAATATAAGTAATTTCAACATTGCTTTTTTTGTAATTAAATTATTTCTAACTTAGTGGTTAAATATTTTG
>WBZO01001981.1_pt1 | contig 28824 bp, 27 predicted proteins | sample 5204261 | NCBI WGS metagenome assembly WBZO01 (sample SAMN12412400, study PRJNA552823) | activated sludge metagenome | isolation source: activated sludge from anammox sidestream of wastewater treatment plant... | place: USA: North Carolina | collected 2017-09
ACAAGGGCGGATTGGCGTGCCCTTGCCACTTCTTCAACGCGTTCCAGGTGCTCTGGCCGTGCCGAACGAAAATCAAATGTGTTGTCATAGATTCCCTTGGGAAAGGTTGGATGATCCTGTGAGGCTATTGAAGCCTCGCCTGTTTTGTAGATGGCGCTTGCTGATTGTGAAGGGGTTTTATCATATCACCGCTCAGCCGGGCCAGTGTTGGTCCATCGATGAGGGTCATCGGTTTATCGGCCGCCCAAGCACGAGCGCTTTCCGAAATGCCGGCCGTTGTCACGAGGAAGCCATGGAAGGCACGCTCGTGGACCATCGTTCCGAACAATTCGCGCACGATATCCGGGCCGATGGCATGCCGGTAGCGTTTGCACTGTACGATGGCCAGGCGACCATTAGCTTGTCTCACGGTCAGATCGACCCCCAGGTCTCCCGTACGCCCGCGGATTTCTACGACATAGCCGCGCCTTTCGAATAGGCCGGCCACGAAGCGTTCAAATTCTTGCGGGCTGAGGGCGTATAGCTGTTCAACGGTCACTGTCCCGCGGAAGCCGCGCCTTAGTTCCTGCATTTGCCAGGTCAGCAAAGCCCATAAAGCGATGAGCGTCAATAAGCCCGCACCGGTTAGCAATCCAAGTATGTCGATTAGCCACCTCGGGGCGCTATCGAATGAATCGGCGGCTAAACCATAGCGCCAAAGGATCCACAGGATAAACACACCGGTAAGAAGTGATAATAGCCAGGTTAGCCGGGTGATTCGCTGGCGGGTGACGGGAGTATTGTAAATAACGGCGGGTTGACGCCGGGCCGAGGCGGAAAGTCTGACAATCATAGTATGCGATCCGGGACGGCAATTCGCCCGGACAGTATTGTATGTCGCCGGCCGCTGATGCTCAAATTGAAACTCTTATCGCCCGGTGCTATAGTTGCGCTCGATATGGTGACCAAGCGACAATTAGGACTGCTTTTTATTCTGCTGGGGGTGGGGGCGGCTGCCGCTATGTTTGCTATGGACTTCCTCGGCGCAGGTCAATATCAAGGCATCGGCCCGGCCCAGCAGAAGGCGCTTATTGCTGCCGCGATCGTTGTCGCTGTTGGACTAACTCTACTGCCATTAGGTGATCGACCTGCCTGATTTTGATCTGATTATGGTATTGTCTCCTCTGTCGCCCACTGCCTGGTATCTATGTCTGCAACCCTGACCGAAACACCGAATCGTCCGACCACATGGGAAACTGTGGTAAGCTGGTTGCCGAAGATCGTCATCGGCCTGGCTCTGGCTGCCTTCGTCGGCTATTTCATCGTCTACGTTATTTATGCCGTCGAGTTGTTTCGCTTCCCCTTCGACTACGACCAGGGCGAAGGGTTTGAACTGATGGATACCGTTTACTTCAGTCGTGGGGAGTGGCCCTATCGCGATAATGATGCTTATCCTTTCTACTCATCCAACTACCCGCCGCTCTTCCATGTTGTCATCGTGCCGCTGGTTTGGATTTTCGGGCCGAAATATTGGACGGGGCGTCTGATCAGTTTTCTGGGCACATTAGTGACAGCCGCGGCCATTGGTTACGCCGTGCAGAGAACGGGCCGGCGGCCGTGGTTATCCGTTCTGTCGGGGTTGGCTTTCCTCGCTTCCAATTACGTCTATCACGTCGGGCCGCTGTTTCGCCAACATATGTTTATGGTCATGTTCGAAACGTTGGCTGTCGTCCTCCTGGCTATTACCATCGAGCGCGAAGAGAGGGACGGGCGTCGTCACAATGGGGCGATGCTCGGCGTCATGGCTCTGCTCCTGGCGGCTGGCTACACCAAGCAACTAGCCTATGCGACGGTAGCCGCGGTGTTTATCTTCCTGTTCCTTCGCAGCCCGAAACGTTCAATCCTGTGGGCGGTGCCCTTTGCGGCCGTCACGGGCCTGATCTTTGTAGGGATCGACGCGGCCACCGGCGGCCAATGGATGCTGAATACCGTCACCGCCAATCTGAACCCTTTCATTCCCGGGCAGGCTGAGGGATTGTTCCGGCAATGGTTCAATCTTCATACCCTTCTCGTCATCGTCGCGGCCGTTTATGCGCTCTACCAACTGTATGCTACGCGGTTGTCGATCTACGCTATCTGGTTCGTCGCCGCCACGGCCAATAGTGTCACTGCCGGCAAATGGGGCGCGGGCGAATCCTACTTCGCCACGGCCATTGCCGCGGCCTGTATTCTCTCCGGGCTGGCATTCAGTCATCTGCTTGATGCATCGCGGCGACGCAAATGGGCCACGTCACGGCAAGCCTGGTGGGCGACTATTCTGTTGCCCACCTTTATTGGCGTGCTCTACCTTTGGCAGGCTAACCGCCTTTTCCATATGCCAACCCATACGCCTACTCTGACGGCGATCGCCCAGGCGCTGGGGAAACCGACCGAAGTGATGATCGCACCGCAGACGTCATGCTCAGCTGTGAGGCCGCCCGAACCTATCCCCTATGTCGATGCCGCCGGCGTATCGTTGCTCGGGCGCCCCCCTAACGCTGCCGACACGGCCGCCGGCAAACAGATTGTGGCTCTTGTAGCCGCCGGGAATACGGCTGCGTTTAGCGAGGACGCCGGTTTCAATCTCTACCTCGGCCGGGATGTGATCACTAACCCGACTCAATTGCTCAATCTCTACAACAATAACGCGGTTGATCTGACGAAAATGCTGGCCATGCTCGATGACCAGGCTTTCGATACCATCGTCCTTCGCGCCCAGTTCTATCCCGGCCCGGTGCTCGACGTCATTGGTCAACGCTACGAAACGACAGATTTGGTGCAGATGAACGGCTTCGTCTATTGTGTCATGCGCCCACGATGAACCATTACCGCGTCGAACTGCCCGTCTTCAACGGCCCTCTTGACCTCTTGCTCCATCTCATCGAACGCGAGGAGCTGGATATCACCGCTGTTTCCCTGGTACAAGTAACCGGTCAATACCTGATCCAGGTACGGCAGATGGGCGAAGACCAGATCGAAGGGCTGATCGATTTCATCAGCATCGGCGCGAGATTGGTGCTTATCAAGAGCCGTGCCCTGCTCCCGCGGCCGATTGTTTTCCCAGGTAACGAAGAAGAGGAAGAAGATCCGGCCGAAGCCTTATTGCGTCAGCTCCACGCCTACAAGCGATTCAAGGTGGCCGCCAAGTGGCTTGATGATCGCCAGCGACTCGGGTTGCGCACCTATTTGCGCGTAGCTCCGCCGCCTCGCCTGGATGATCATCTTGACCTGTCCGGTGTCGATGTGCACACTTTGCTTGATGCGATGCTGACAGTCCTGTCGCGCGTGGAAACGAAGGAAGAGTCGGTCGAGGTAGCCCGGCCCCGCCAACTAACCATCGAAGACCAGTTAGGCAAATTGCGCAATCGCTTGTCTCACGGACGGCCGTTCTACTTCGCAGACTTCCTGATCGACCCGCGTGACCGAACGGAGGTCGCTGTCTCTCTCCTGGCCCTGCTGGAGCTGATCAAGCGACGTGAAGCTCGCGCACATCAATCACAGCTTTTTGGCCCGATAGAAGTCACGACGGCGTGAGCCTCTCACGCGATTGACAGGCCTTACCCGGCCGCTGTGAATTCCGGTAACCAGTCACCGTGTGCGTCAATCAGATCGTCCACCAAGGCGTGAATCTGGTTGAGATCTAATTCGGCCGCTGTGTGCGGATCCATCATCGCCGCGTGGTAGATATGTTCTCTCTTGCCCGTGAGCGCTGCCTCGACGGTTAGCGCCTGCACGTTGACATTGGTCTGAATGAGAGCCGCCAACTGGGGCGGCAATGGGCCGATTCGGGTGGGTTGGATGCCGTTGTTGTCGACCAGGCAAGGGACTTCCACGCAACAACCTACTGGCAGATTGTCGATGAGGTGCGTGTTCGTGACGTTGCCGTAGATCACTCGGGGTGTTCCGGTCTCCAGACTGTGGATGATGTAGGCGCCGTATTCCTGTGTTCGTTCCACCGTTAACGCGACCGACTCATCTTCGAGGAATCCACGCATCATTTCCCAGGCGACGATCTGGTTTTCGCAGCGGGTGATGTATTCATCAAGCGGGACATTATAGTCGGTGATCAGGTCAGGACGATCGCGCTTGATGAACCAGGGAACATACTCGCTGAAATGTTCGCTTGATTCAGTGACAAAGTAGCCGAGGTGTTTGAACGCCTCATAGCGTACCCGATTCCATTGGGGTATACGGCCGTCGGCGATGACCTGACGGATGAGCGGATACAAATCCTGGCCTTGGCGCTCGAACCGCAGATAAAAAGCCACGTGGTTGATCCCCGCGCAAAGGTAATTGATCTCCTCTATGGGGATGTTAATATCCCTGGCCAATTGCTCGGCCGTCCCCTGGACACTATGGCATAGGCCAACCGTTTTAATCGCCGTTGCCCGGCTCAAGGCCCAGCAATTCATCGCCATGGGGTTTACATAATTGAGTAGCCAGGCCTCAGGACACAGTTCTTCCATATCCCGGCAAACATCGATTAGCACGGGTATGGTTCGCAGGCCCCGCATAATTCCACCGATGCCTAACGTATCGGCGATTGTTTGCCGCAAGCCATATCGTTTGGGGATTTCAAAGTCGATGACGGTCCCCGGCTTGTATCCGCCGATCTGGAACATTGTGATGACATAGTCGGCTCCGTCCAGAGCTTGCCTGCGATTCGTCGTCGCCATTATCCGCGGTCGTGCACCCAGGGCCTGCGCGACCCGGTTAGCCACGATCTCCGATGTGCGCAACCGTTCCTCATCAATATCGTGCAACCTGATATCTGCGTCGGCTAGTTCCGGGAAGCTTAGGATGTCGCCCAGCAAGTTCTTGGCGAACACAGTGCTCCCTGCGCCAATCAATGCGACTTTGATCATGAGTTTATCTCCGTGGGTGAAGTTCCCGAACAACCTGCCGTTCGGGATAAGAACCGGTTTTTAGGTCAATTGATGTTTGATGATGCGCAATTGACCGCGCAATCGAATACCGCTCAAGACCAACGCTGTGACCCATCGAGGGTATTTATCGCTGTAGAATTTGCGATAAAACAGTTGCATGGCACGTACCGATTCGCGCGCCACTTTTACACGGGTTTCTTTTGGCGGTCGGGCGATATCGGCGGATTCTTTCCTCAAGCCTGAACTGGCTCCCTTGTAGTGTAGCACTTCCACGAGGGGGAAATAGATGATCTCGTAACCCGCCTGATGGATGCGATAGCAATAGTCAATATCCTCGCCATAGAAGAAGTAAGTTTCGTCCCAGCCTCCAAGCTGTTTGTCTAAAGCACGCGGCATCATCATATACGATCCGGCGATCACCGGCACCGCGTGAACCTGGTCGAAATCCTCGTAGCTGCGGAAGTAGCCGTTGAATCGAGGACTGTTCGGGAAGAGCCGGCTAAGGCCGCTGAAATGGCACAGAGAGTTCCAGGGGGTGGGGAACCCTCGGTGATTATCAGGATCGCGCTCTCCGTTTGGGTAAACGAGTCGGACCGTCAGTGCGCCGGCATGTGGGTTATTACGCATGTAGGCCAGCGGTTGCGTCAGCGCGTCAGCCCCAACGACTGTGTCAGAATTCAGGAAGAGAAGGTATTCCCCACGAGCGACAGCCGAGCCTCGGTTGTTGGCCGTCGAGAATCCGAGATTGTCCGCGCATGCCAGCAGTACGACCTCCGGGTATTTTTCGGCCACCATTTCGACGCTGCCGTCGGCCGAGGCGTTGTCGACGACGATAATCTCCATGCCCTCTGGAGGCGCCTCGGCCGCATATAGGGAATGCAAACAATCATCCAGCAGTTGCCGGGTGTTGTAGGAAACGATGATGACGGATAAATCCATACGACCTGATTTTATCTACATGGCCTCCGGATCGGTACGACACTTTATTCCGACATCAATGACTGATGATCTTGCTCAGGAACATCTTTGTTCGTTCGTGCTTCGGGTCATTGAACAACACCTTCGGCGATTCCATTTCGATGATATTGCCCTGATCCATAAACACGACTCGATCGGCTGCGGATCGAGCAAAGCCCATTTCGTGCGTTACGACGACCATGGTCATGCCCCCACGCGCCAGATCGAGCATTACGTCGAGCACTTCCTTGATCATTTCCGGGTCCAGTGCACTGGTCGGCTCGTCGAAGAGCATAATCTTGGGATTCATGGCCAGCGATCGAGCGATGGCTACACGTTGTTGCTGGCCACCGGAAAGCTGGCGCGGATAGGCGTGAGCTTTCTCCGGGATACCGACACGTTCCAGTTGCTCTATGGCGATGCGTTCAGCCTCTTTTTTATCGCGCTTGCGGATAAGACGCTGAGCCAGAGTGATGTTGTCCAGAACCGTCAGATGGCCGAACAGATTAAACTGCTGGAAGACCATGCCGACCTCTGCTCGAACCAGGTTGATATCTGTCTGTTTATCTTCCAGGCGCACGCCGTCGATGTAGACAGAACCGCTTGTCGGCATCTCTAAATGGTTGATGCACCGTAGCACTGTACTTTTGCCCGAGCCACTTGGCCCCACGATGACGATCACTTCGCCACGACGCACCGTCAGGCTGAAGCCGTTTACAGCAACTACGCTACCGAAATCCTTGTATAAGTCTTCGATAACGATGATGTCATCACCCAGAACATGAGGAGTCATATTCGTTTCCATCTTATCGTATCCTCTTTTCATACCAGCGCAGGAGGAGGCTTAGAGCGATCGTCATGGCCAGATAGAGAAATGTCAGCACCAGATAGGTCTCCCGGAAACGGAAAGTGCTGCCGGAATACAGGCGCGCCATCTGAGTGATCTCGCGAACGGCCAGCACCGACATCAGCGATGAGTCCTTCAACATGGCGATGAAATCATTGCCCAGAGCCGGTAATACGTTGCGTATAGCCTGTGGAAGAATGACGTGGCGCATGGCCTGCCCGCTGTTCAAACCTAGTGACCGTGCTGCTTCCATCTGGCCTGATGGAACTGACTCGATACCTGCCCGGAAAACCTCTGCCAGAAATGCTCCATAAATAATAGCCAGGGCGGTTATTCCGCGAACGTTGGATGAGATGGCCTGATTGGATAACCCAAGCGCTCCAGCTACGGCCGGTACGATGACCAGAGCCACGGTGAATATCAGCACCAGGGTGGGTACGCCACGAATAAATTCGATATAGGTGATGGCGATATTACGAATGATGATGTTCGTACTTACACGCCCTAATCCGGCGAGTAATCCAATGACCAGGGCGATAGCGAAGGCAACGATAGTCGTGAAAATGGTGATTGAGATGCCGGTTCCGATGAACCCGGCCATGCCGGAATCACGAAACCCTGCGATGCCACCGAATTCGCCCCGTATGAATTCAAATGCCCGTCTGTAATCCGGATTTGTCAGAATCAGAAAGAACATGAAGATGAGGAATCCTATAATGGCGATGAGCCACCACGGGAACCCCCGCAGATCATATCGACTACTCTGATCCCTGCTGTCTTGAATCGTCTGTATCTCGCCTGTCATTTAACCCCCTATTCGTCTATCACCTATTGGAAAGGTACAAATCATAAATCCTAGACGCAATGATACCCATACTGCGCTAAATGCAAAGACGCCGAGGATAATCACTCCCGGCGTCTTTCATGAAGATGGCCTACCTGTAGGCGGCCATCTTCACAATCGTGACCCGATTCTACGAATGATTGACTAGTCTAAATCTTCGTAGGTAATCGTGAACTTGTCGGAGAAGTACTGGTCGGCCAGGCGATCCAGCGTGCCGTTGGCTCGCAATTCGGCCAGGGCGGCGTTGAACGCTGCCACCAGGGGGCTACCCTTGGGGAAGATATAGCCCAGTTGATCGCTGGACATGGATTCGCCAACCAGTCTCAGTTGATCGGAGTTGACGCCGACGTAACCCTGGCCGGCCGTTTCATCGATGATGACGGCATCGACATCGCCGGCGATGAGCGATTGCACCGCGAACGGGAAGGTATCGAAGGCCTGAATGCGATTGGCCGGCACCAGCTTGGAGATCGTCTCGAAGTTGGTCGTGCCCGTCTGCGTGCCCACGATCAGCGAGGAATCATCGATGAACCCTTGCACCGAATCGAAGCGGGTCTCGTCCTTGCGGACTAGCAGGCGCTGGTCGATGTTGATGAAACCATCGGAGAAGTCAACGATCTGAGCGCGCTCATCGGTGATGGTGATGCCGTCGGCAGCCATATCGAATTGGCCATCGGCCACAGCCTGGATCATACCTTCCCAGGCTGCCTCAACATACACCGGCTTGCAATTTATCAGCTCGCAGATGGCGTTGATTGAGTCATAGTCCCAGCCCGCCGGCTGGCCGGTGGTCGGGTCGATGTAGTTGAACGGCAGGTAGGCGTTCTCGACGGCGACGGTGATCTCGCGTCCGCCCAGATCGGGTAGTTCAGATGATTCCCCACCTTCCAGATCTTCATAGGTAATCGTGAACTTGTCGGAGAAGTACTGGTCGGCCAGGCGATCCAGCGTGCCGTTGGCTCGCAATTCAGCCAGGGCGGCGTTGAACGCTGCCACCAGGGGGCTGCCCTTGGGGAAGATATAGCCCAGTTGATCGCTGGACATGGATTCGCCAACCAGTTTCAGTTGATCGGAGTTGACGCCGACGTAACCCTGGCCGGCCGTTTCATCGATGATGACGGCATCGACATCGCCGGCGATGAGCGATTGCACCGCGAACGGGAAGGTATCGAAGGCCTGGATGCGATTGGCCGGCACCAGCTTGGAGATCGTCTCGAAGTTGGTCGTGCCCGTCTGCGTGCCCACGGTCAGCGAGGAATCATCGATGAACCCTTGCACCGAATCGAAGCGGGTCTCGTCCTTGCGGACTAACAGACGCTGGTCGATGTTGATGAAACCATCGGAGAAGTCAACGACCTGAGCGCGCTCATCGGTGATGGTGATGCCGTCGGCGGCCATATCGAATTGGCCATCGCCCACAGCCTGGATCATGCCTTCCCAGGCTGCCTCAACATACACCGGCTTGCAATTCAGCAACGCGCAGATGGCGTTGATTGAGTCATAGTCCCAGCCTGCCGGCTGGCCGGTGGTCGGGTCGATGTAGTTGAACGGCAGGTAGGCGTTCTCGACGGCGACGGTGACTTCACGCCCGCCCAGATCGGGCAATCCGGATGTCTCGGCCGGCTTCTCAGTGGTTGCTTCCACAGCGGGGGCGGCCTCTTCGGCTGCAGGCGCTGCGGGTTTGGCCGCACCCCCGCCGCAGGCTACGAGCGCCAGCGCGAGGGCTAAAATCGCGAATAGGGCAAATCTCTTATACCACATCTCTATACTCTCCTTCTCTCTTGTTAATCTCTGACCATACAGAGCTTCCCGGACCGGCTGCTTCGGCGTCATCCGGCTTGTCGGGACAATGAACCAGGTTTTTACCAGACAATTGGTAGTTCGGCAAAGGGTGAAACTAACCGATTCGAAAGGCGGTCGTCTTGTCTATAACGACTAGAACAGCCCTTGAGCGCTCTACAGCCTTACGGGTTCTTGTTTGACCCGACAGTGCGCGGCATCGATGATGCTGAGAACGCGGTTGACAGCCTCTTCAGGGTGGCTTTCCGGATTTACCACACAGTAGTCGAACTCTTCCATGCGCTTCATTTCCTGTCGAGCGGTTGCCGTGCGCAACGCGATGCCCTCGGCCGTATCTTGTTTGCGATTCCTCAGACGATCGATCAAATCCTGTTCGGTATCAGTGGTCAGGAACACAGATATCGCATTGGGCACGATCCGCCGGACGGTTGATGCCCCTTGAACATCGACGCGTAACACGACATCGCGGCCGCTGGCCAGCGCGTCGCGGATCTGTTGCTTGGGAATGCCCTTATAGTCGTTGTAGACGATGGCATGTTCCAGCAGTTCGTCTTCTTCAATCATTCGCGCGAATTCATCGAAGCTGACAAAGAAGTAATCGATGCTATGTCGCTCATCATCGCGAGGCGCGCGAGTTGTTGCCGTTACGACGAAATAAAAATCGTCAGGACGGCGCTCGATTAACATGCGCGCTATCGTATCCTTGCCCACGCCGGATGGCCCGGACAAAATCAGAAGAAGAGGATGGCTTGGACAGGCGTATAAATCTTCATCCACCATATCGGAGATCTCTTGCAGTACATCTATACTCATCGCTATATTTTCCACGAAATGCCTTGCCGCCTGGGCGTTTCGGCCAATATAATCGTTTATTGTATCAGATTTTTGATGGCCGTTGGCCTATTCTGGAGCCTCGATGCCGATTTACGAGTACATTTGCCGGAGCTGTGGCCGGCGCGCCCGGATTTATTTGTCCTACGATGAATATGATCACGCCACTCCCGCTTGCCCTCATTGCGGCCGCGCCGACCTGAAGCGGCGAGTTGGCCGCGTCACTGTCGCTCGCTCCGAGGAGACCAGGCTCGATGATCTAATGGCCAGCGACTCACTTGATGGACTGGAAGACGATCCTCGCGCGATGGGGCGATTTATGCGTGAGATGAGTCGGGAGATGGGGGAAGATATGGGTGATGAACTGGCTGAAGTGGCTGGCCGGCTCGAAAAAGGCGAATCGATGGAATTGATAGAGCGCTCGATGCCCGATCTGAACTCAACTGGCGAATTTGGAGGCGACTTTGATTAGCGTTCGAGGCGTGCTGATCAGCCTCTCATTCACGAGCTATGGACGTCTGGCCATCGCTGCCATTCGCTCGGCTACGATTCGTTGCACGTCGGCCGCTACTTCAGCTACTGGCCGGCTGGCGTTGATTATCACCCATCGTTTAGGCTCGGCCGCCGCCAGAGCATGATACCCCTTACGCACACGTTCGTGAAAATCTATAGCTTCCAGATCGAGACGGTTCATCTCGTCGCCTTCGGTGAGACGACGCATCAGGCCGGATGCCACGTCGATATCAAACAGTAATGTGAGATCGGGCGTTAGGCCGCCGGTGGCAATCTCCGTCAACTTGGCCAACATTTCGCGCTCCAGCCCACGACCATAGCCTTGATAGGCCATCGTGCTGTCAGCGAAACGATCGCATAATACGATACGTCCCGCCTTCAAAGCGGGGCGTATAAGCTGATTGACCAGTTGGGCACGAGAAGCTGAGTAGAGAAGAACTTCGGCCGTGGGAGCCATCATCGTATTGGCCGTATCATGAACAACGTCACGAATTTGATCGCCGATAGATGTTCCCCCTGGCTCCCGTGTTACTTCGACATTGAAACCGTGCTCGCGCAAATGGTCCGCCAGCAAACGGATCTGGGTCGATTTTCCGCCGCCTTCCGGCCCTTCAAATGTAATGAACATCAGATTGCCATTTCGTTAGCGCGAGCGGTGATTAGTCGTTACGGGCTGCCCCGAACACACGGACATGGCGATAGGGTTCCCGACCATAGCTATGAGATACCAGATTGGCCTGACGCACCATCTCATGCTGGTAACGACGGATGGCTGCGCTGACCGGTCGCAAGTCCATGGTTGGCTGCCCCGATTGAACGAGAGCGATAGCCCGCTCCGTCTCAGCTATCGCCGACTCAAAAGGGTCAGTTGAGGACACCTCGAGCCCTAATGCTTCGAGCAGAAATCGCTCCATCTGGCTGACAGTGTTGGCCCGTAACACGTAGACGGATACGTTGTTTTGTTCAGCATCGCTGATGAGCCGGCGACGTTTGCGATAGTAGCTTTTCAGGGTCACCATCACGTCGGCTTCCTCCACAGTTTCGGTGATGGTCAATTTCACTCCTAAATGCTTGGCAGCCTGATACAGCCGGTTGCGAGCTACCCCATAGGCAAAAACACGAATCTTGCGGCCGCTGTTATCTCCCCCGGTGCCGCCGTTATCGTACCCGGTGGCTATTCGGCTGGCAGATCGCTCATCGGCGATGGGCTTCCCGCCCATAAATGTCTCGCGCTGGACGGCGACGGGCGGCAACCGGCCGCTCTCGTCTGGGTGGATTGGCGCCTCGCCTAAAGCCCGAATCTCGCGACCGCCGCGTCCGGCCCGTATGCCCGGAACGGTCGTGCGCCTTCCTGTCACAGCTGCTGATGTCACTACCAGCGATTGCCGCTCTGAGCGTATATCGCCTTCATCGTCAACATAACGTAGTTCCACTTGGACCGGTTCGCCACGTAACATCGCATCGACCGAGGTTGTCACATCGCTGTGGACGAGTAACCGTTGGCGTTCCTGCATCTCAATGAGCACATCGAACGTCGGTGGGGCACGGCGCTCGAGGACGGTTTTTTGAGTTCCCCGACGGCGCGCTTCTTCGTCCGATAAGGTTACGCTCTCGATACCACCGACCAGGTCCGACAGGGTCGGATTCAGCAAGAGGTTTTCCAGCGTATTGCCGTGGGCGGTGCCGATGAGCTGCACCCCGCGTTCATTGATCGTTCGGGCGGCCTCAGCTTCGCGCTCTCGCCCGATCTCGTCGATGATGATCACTTCCGGGTTATGATTCTCGACGGCCTCGATCATCGTCTCGTGCTGGTGGGCTGGACGCGGAACCTGCATCCGGCGCGCCTGCCCGACGGCCGGGTGGGGGATATCGCCGTCCCCACCGATCTCATTACTGGTATCAACGATGATCACTCGTTTTTGCTCGGCCAGAATACGCGCCATTTCGCGCAGCATGGTCGTCTTGCCGATGCCCGGCCGGCCGAGGATAAGGATACTGTGGCCTTCGTTGACAATGTCCTCGATGATGGCGATGGTGCCGTAAACCGCGCGGCCAATCCGGCATGTCAGGCCGACAACCTGGTTGCGACGATTGCGGATACCGGATATTCGATGAAGGGTACGTGCGATGCCAGCCCGGTTGTCATCATCGAAATCGCCTATGCCGGCTACGACATGATCGATTTCTTGCTTTGTGATCTCGGTTTCGCGTAACACGCGTTCGCTATCGACATAGCGAGCCGTGGGCACGCGACCGAGATCCATGACGATTTCCAGGAGTTCGTCTTCCTGTCCCGCTTGTTCAACGCTGGCTCGTATGCTTTCCGGCAAGACCAGCAGCAGCGTTCGGAGATCTTCGTGCGACTGAGTAGGATCCATGTCTACCTGATATCTACCCTTACGGGTAATCCTCATTGTTTCTTTTCGTGTTCCGGTTGCTGGAAGTTTCTGACAAATGGCGACGACGCCGATATTCGTTGTCCTTCAAGCGAAACAACTGTTTCCGGTACGACCCGAGGCGCGTGATGAACTGTGTGGCGAACCATTACCGCCTGACTGCCGCACACGGTGAACCCGCGTCGCTCGAGCGTCCCCGGTAACCAACTTTCATAACGTCGAACGCAACAGTAGACGCGCTCCGGTTCTTTCGCGAATGAAATATTCATTGCTGCGGCGACGATTTCATCCGCGCCGGCCTCCGCATTCGGGTGAATGAATAGTCGCATCCAGGTTGCAACGGCGCCCTGGCGGATACTGATGAACGCGGCCAACTCCTGTCCATCGCGCATGACCCACCCCTCGGCATCTCTGGCCGATGGCAGCGGCTCTACCAGTTGTACCAGCCGTGGCACTGTATTCGCGTAGAGAAGCTGGATATCCCATTCGTCAGCCGAACTGCGCCGAGTTAGCGCGCGACCAACTGTGCCTTGCGGCCGGTAATCGGCTGTGGATACAGCCCATATATCTTGACGCGTATAGACGGCAAATCCTGCTCGCCGTAAAATCGTTTGCGCGTTTGGGTCGCGTTCATCAACCTCGGCGATGACATGATGGATGCCTCGCTGTCCTACCCCAATGATTGCTTCGTCCAGCAAATCCAGCCATATCGTGCAGTCCGGGCTGGATAAAGCGGCATCGCCTGGCAGAGTACCGCCTGACGGGTCGTCATCACTACCATCCTCTTTGCACCGAGGGCTGATGTAATTGATGTACGCTTGATTGGCGCCGTTGGGAACCCGTAATTGGATAAATCCGGTGCGATCGTTGCTTTCCGCTTTCCAGATGAAGGTTGGAAATTCGCCGCCTACCAACATGCTCACAATAGCGCCACGGAGAGGACGAAAATTTTCGGCCAATGCGGGCATGGTATACAGCGAAACTCCACTTTCATCGAGTCGACGAATCAGGGCTAAATCGCGCAGGTCAAAGGGCCGGACCATTATCGATAGTTTATCAACCCCCATTTACCTCGGCAAGTGACTCTAAATAGCTTGCCTTCTACCTACGTGCTATTATACTACCTGCAACGCCCTGACAGGAGAGTCCCTTTATGAGTTCGTTTATTCTCACTATTCGCGAAGGTATTCGTTATCGCGGAGGCTCCGGTCAATATAGTTGGCTGGCGCACCGCCTCTCTGGTCTGGCCATTCTCTTCTTCCTTGTCATTCATGTTTGGGATACAGCCAATGCCTTTTTCTGGCCTCAGGCTTATGTTTGGTCATTGGCTCTTTTCAAACATCCATTCTTTGGCCTTGGCGAGGTAGGCGTGATGGCCGCCGTCCTATATCATGCCTTTAACGGCACTCGTATCGCGCTCTTCGATTTCAAGCCGGAATGGTGGCGACACCAGCGCATCAGTGTAATCATCACCTGGGTACTGTTCTTCATCATCTTCATCCCCATCGCCATATTCATGCTGAGCGGGATCATCGGCCATTGCCAGGCATTGGCGCAAGTTGGGGATAGCTGCTTCCGCATTCCTGCTTTCTCTGAATTTGCCCAGTACGCTCGATAGGAGATATTAAATGGCAGCTCTAACGGAGAAAACATCCGGCAAAATCACAGTACGTCGCGTCAAGTTACAAGGTAATGTCGAGCGCTATTCATGGCTCTTCATGCGCCTTTCCGGCGTAGCCATGCTTGTCTTGGCCGTTGGCCACATGGTCATTCAACATGTTCTCAATAGCTCGGCCAATCTGACCATCCAATTTGTCGCGGTTCAATGGAGCACGTGGGGGTGGAAGACCTTTGACATCCTGCTGCTATGGATGGCCATCCCTCATGGTACCCGTGGCTTGTACACCGTTTTGGCCGATCATATTCATAACCCGGGCGCGATAAAGCTCATTCGAAGCCTGTTGTTGCTATTCATCCTGGCCACGGTCATCTGGGCTACTATCGCTATAGCGATGTTTGATTCAGCGATGGTGCCCTAGGCTGGGCAAATACAGTTTCACTCTGGAAGGCATCTTATGAAAACGCATGTATTTGATGCAGTCATCATCGGCGCAGGGGGCGCAGGCCTGATGGCTGCTTTATACGCCAGTCGGGGCGCGAATGTGGCTGTCATCTCCAAACTATATCCGACTCGCTCGCATACCGGCGCAGCCCAGGGCGGCATCGGCGCCGCGCTCGGCAATCTCGAAGAAGATCGATGGGAGTGGCACGCTTACGATACTGTCAAAGGATCGGACTATCTGGCTGATCAGGACGCTGTTGATGTCCTCTGCCAAGAAGCGATCGAGGTCGTCGTCGAACTCGAACATATGGGACTCCCATTCGACAGGCTTCCCAATGGCCGCATCTCTCAGCGCCGGTTTGGCGGTCATACGAATAACGAGACCGGCAAGCCGGTCACGCGTGCCTGCCATGCTGCTGATCGTACCGGCCATATGATTCTTCAAACGCTCTATCAGCAGTGCATCAAGAATCGGGTTAACTTCTATGACGAGTTCCATGTTGTCGATCTCATTCGCGTCGACGATACGATCCGTGGCGTTGTCGCTTATGAGATAGCTACCGGCGAACTCCATGTCTTTCATAGCAAGGCTGTTGCTTTCGCGACCGGTGGTTGGGGACGTTGTTGGGAAGTCACTTCCAACGCCCATTCTCTGACGGGCGACGGTGCAGCTATTTGTCTGCGTAATGGCGTGCCGATGGAAGACATGGAGTTTTTCCAGTTCCATCCCACGGGCATTTTCAAGCTAGGTATCTTGATTACTGAAGGGGTGCGTGGGGAAGGAGGCGTCCTGATCAACGGCCAGGGCGAACGCTTCATGGAACGCTATGCTCCGCATATCAAGGACCTGGCCAGCCGCGACGTTGTCAGCCGCGCGATCTTCATGGAAGTTCAGGCAGGACGTGGCATTAACGGCCAAAAATACGTGCATCTCGATGTGCGACCGGAGACGGTCAACAAATATAATGAGTTGGCCGGCGATCCCAGACGGATCGATCGCGCCTATATCGAAGCCAAGCTGCCCGATATCGCCGACTTTACTCGCACCTACCTCGGCATTGACCCAGTGGAAGAACCGATGCCCGTGCAGCCGACGGCCCATTACGCGATGGGGGGAATACCCACAGACGTGCACGGCCGTGTTGTCCTTGGCTCGGATAATCGTGTGCTCGATGGCCTCTATGCTGCCGGTGAATGTGCGTGTGTTTCCGTGCACGGAGCCAATCGATTAGGCACGAATTCGCTGGTCGATCTGGTCGTTTTCGGTCGTCGAGTTGGGCGTCATATCGTTGAATATTGCGAACAGGCCGAATTACTCCCCCTTCCAACGGGTACAGGCGAAGCGGTTCAGGCTGAGCTGAGCAGAATTCGCGACGGTTCCGGTAACACCAAGGTCGCTGATTTGCGGCACCGTATGCAGAAGACAATGACGGATAACGTGGGCGTCTTCAGAACTGAGGAAACGATAACCCAGGCTATCGATGACCTCAAAGAATTGCGCCGTGAGTATTACTCCGAATTACACATTGATGATAAGGGTCATCGCTATAATACGGACCTGCTGGAAGCATGGGAATTGGGGTGCCTTCTGGAATTGGCTGAGGTGACGGCCATTGCCGCGCTTGCTCGCAAGGAAAGCCGCGGTGGTCACGCCCGTGATGACTATCCCGAGCGTGACGATGTGAATTGGCTGAAGCACTCTCTCTGTTCTCGAGAAGAGGACGGTTCTTACTCTCTCGATTACAAACCGGTATTTATCGGCCGCTACGAACCCAAGAAGCGCGTCTACTAAGAGGTCATATCGATGCAAGCAAAACTGCGAATCCGGCGTTTTAATCCGGAAGATGGCAACAAGCCCTGGTGGGGTGAATATACCCTGGATAATATCCATCGGACCGATACAGTCCTCGACCTGCTTCACCGGGTGAAGTGGGAGCAGGACGGGACTTTAGCTCTGCGACGATCGTGTGGCCACGGCGTTTGTGGTTCAGATGCCATGTGCATCAATGGCGCCAATGCTCTGGCTTGCAAGACGTTAGTCAACCGGCTGGGGGGCAAGGATGATGTCGTCGAGATTCAGATCGAGCCTCTGCCGGGCTTGCGCGTTGAGAAAGACCTCATCGTTGACATGGATCCATTCTTCGATCATTACAAGTCGGTGATGCCGTATTTTGTCAACGATGAACCGGTCCCGGCGGACGGCCGTGAACGCCTGCAATCTCCCGAGGATCGCGCGCGGTTCGATGACACGACCAAATGTATTCTTTGCGCTGCCTGTACATCCTCTTGTCCCAGCTTCTGGGCTGATGATCGTTACGTTGGCCCATCGGCCATTGTGCAGGCGCACCGATTTATCTTCGATTCGCGCGATGATGCGTTTGAGGAGCGTCTCGCGATCATGGCCGAAGAGTTCGGTGTCTGGCGCTGCCGCACGATTTTCAACTGCACTAACGCCTGCCCGCGTGATATCAAGATCACGGCGGCGATCGCTGAGGTCAAGCGAGCGATTACGTCTGGGAAAGTTTAGGCACGGTACTTCATCATTCGAGATCAAAAAGGCGCATCGTATGATGCGTCTTTTTCTTTGAAAACTCGCGAAATTGGTTGGGCTGATAGGCGTCAGCGATGCTCTAAGGCCACTGCGTGTCGTCGACGATCAGCCCGTCGGGTACGGTCATGCACGCTCCGCTGTTGTTCTGGAATCGTGCGTTGCCGCTGGCGACGACTCCGTGGCCAAACTTGAATTCTCCATCTATCGTCAGTCTGTTGCACCGGCGCAGTGATAGTGCGCCTTTGGGAAAGTGGCGATCCAGGTCATTGACAAACTTGTAGTGCTCCCCGAGCATCTCAACGGTTGGGGGGATCCCCTTGCGCTCGGGAGACAGGACAATGCGATGGTCGTTTGTCAAAATATAGGCGTCGGAGCGCACGGCTAATAGATCGTCCGTCCGTTTGACGGGAGCGAACCGCGAGCGTGGCACCCGGATAGCTTCGGCGCCCGTAAAGACGGTGATAGCCGAGCCCATGGCTGTCTCCAACTGGTAGACCGGTGTCGAATCCGGATCACGTGGATCGATGGTCTTCTGATTACGGATCATGGGTAGCCCGAGGAAGTAGTCTCGTTCGACCAACACCCGTTTCAGCGTCGGGAGATGAAGCCACAAATTATTGGTGTTGAAGTAACGGTGACGTCTGATATCCTGGAAAGCCTCCAGGTTATCCGCCGGACATTGGGCGACTTCCCGCAGAACAAGTTGCCCGTCCTTCAATCGTGCCAGGTGGCCACCCTTGCGGTCGGCGGCCGTGCGGTCCGCCACTTCCATCAGAAACGGCAGGTGATTCTCAATGAAGTATCCGAGAATATTTAGGTCGAGGACAGCTCCCAGGTTATCGGCGTTGGAAATGAAGGCATATTCATATCCGGCATCCAGCAACTTGTCGAGCATTCCACTGGTGACTAGAGCGATGTACAGGTCGCCGTGCCCCGGTGGGCACCACTCGAGTTCGGGATCATCAGACCAACTAGCCGGATTGAGATCGTGGACGGCGATCTTGGGTTGCTTATGCTGGATAAAGCTGAGCGGTAGATTGGCGTCAAGTTCCGGGTAGCGTGCAAGGACGGCCAGAGATTCTTCGTCTGTGGCGAAGCTATTCATCAGCAGCAACGGCGCACCGATATCGATCGATTGGCGAGCAATAATATCAAGAAACGTGAGGCCTTCCTTCACGACAAGGAGCGATTTAGGGCCGGTCAACCCCATCCCTGTGCCTAGCCCGCCATTTAGCTTGATGATCACCGTGTGATCGATGGCTGACCGGCCTATCGTATTTAAGTGGGATGGTAATTGGCCGGCATCGGCCAACGTCTCGACAGGATCGATGCTTGATTCAGCGATAAGCCCATTATCGCCGGCCAATAATTTGCTATAGTAGTGGGCAAAACTATTGATGAATATCCTGGGCAGGCGTTCAGCCGTCATCCGTTCCATGAAGGGAGCGAAGCGGTCCATATCTAAGTCTGCGGTTGAGCTTGGGGCCAGAAATTCGGAATAATCACCTGCTGGCCATGTCATCGTCATCAAGTCCATAAGGGCCTATCACATCACGGTTGAGATACATTGATACATTATACCCGGGATGGCTTATATTAATCCTTAAGCTTCCATCAGCGTGACCGCCGCCATGGTAGCAGTAGGAGAAGACCCGCCAACCCGAACCCGGCCAGCACCAGGATTAGCCATAAAGCTGTTTCAGCCACTGTGCGGCCGCTCTGACTACCCCCTTGTGTTCTGAGCCAGGCTGTTTCAATTTGTTCCGGCGTTTGTTGAATGATCTGCGCGAAAGCCGTTCGGCAGTCCGTGCCTTGAGCAAAGGCGGACACTAGATCGCGTACGGCGGATTCTCCGTATATCTTGGCGAGGTAATTGACTAGCGATTCGCTTTGCGCCAGCGCCAGATCGTTATCGATATCTATCCCATTGCACAGATCCATCAACGGGATAGTGGAATCAGTTGAGATGGCTGAGCGGATGGTATTTCCTTGCACGACATCCTGTTCATCCCGGACTGTGCCGGCTATCCCATGGCTCAACCAGGGCGGCAGATCATAGCTTTGCCGACCGAAGGCTTGGTAGAGAAGAAGGGCGGTTAGCTCGCGCGCCAGCTCCCCGCGCAGCTCTTGTTCGGCCGTTCCTTCGTTAATGACGGTTACCAATGCCACCCCCAGATCAGGGTGAGATTGCCCCGGATCGGATTCGCGGCCTGCTAATCGTAGCGCTGCATTCAAGTCGTTCGTTGAGGGATAAATATAGACGTCGAAAGGCAAGACCTGTTGAATAGGGATCAGCCGGCCGATCTCCGGCAACATCTTGAGCACAACTTCGCGGGCTTGCTCTCCCAGGAGCGTATCGTCGCCTGTCCAATGGATGCGGATGCTCCCACCACCTTGGTCATCATTAATAACGGTTTGTCGCCAGACAAATTGATCATCCACATAGCTCACGACTTGTTCCGGAACTCGAATCGGAGATCCGAATTCGCGGTTAATTTGCCACCAATACGTGATTGACACGAAAGGCAATAATCGAATCTGTGACAAGTCTAGCGGGTAGACGATCTCTATTGGAGAACCCGGAGATACCGGGATATTAACCGAATAGGTGTCGGACGATGTGCCCAATCTGAAAAAGAGGATGACATCTTTGACATCGCCAAGATCGCCGGCGGATAGATTGAAGTTCATCGATTGGCCATAGATATAATCGGCCGATGAACTAACTAACGTTTGCTCATCCTGCGCTGTAACGGTGGAGACCCCGATTATGAGCGCCAAACAAACGATTACAGCAAAGAGACGTAAAGCAGCGAATCGGGACGAGAAGGTGATCATAACCCCAAAATAGTCACTGTGGTGGCGATGGTCAAGGGACTGACCAGTGTTGAGAAGACTACTATACGCGCCACCGAAGACGAGGGCAAGCCGAACTCGGAGGCGAGTATTAGTGTGATGACGGCCGTGGGCATGGCCGCCTCAATGATCATGGTGCTGCGCCCTACACCTTGCAAGCCTAGCAAGGCGGCCACTGCCAAGCCAACCAATGGCCCGCCGATCAGTCTGAGCGCCACGGCCGGCACAACGTATCGCGTGGATTCTTCCGGCTTCATGTCAGCTATTTGCATGCCCAGGATGAGAAGCATCATCGGAATCGCTCCTGCACCGGCGATGCTGATCCCGCTCATGAGTGGTGCAGGCACCGTGATACGCAGGCTATAGACGAGTACCGCCAGAACGGCCGCGTACACTGCAGGCAGTCGAGCCATCCGTTTCAATGCGTCATGCCAATTGACACGGCCCATTGACGCGATCAATACGCCGAGTGTATAGACCATGACCGTGCTGGTGACATAGTAAACAACCCCCCGTGAAAGCCCGTCATCCCCGTATCGCAGTTGGAGCAGCGTCAGGCCGTAATTCCCGCCATTGACGAACATCGTGACGACTAAAAAAGTTGCCGTCTCGATCCGCCCCAGATGCAATAAGCGGGCTAGCCCGAAGGCTAACCCGCCGATGACTAATATGGCTAACGCCGAGAATCCGGCCAGTTCAACGATCTCATCGCCTCGTAGCTCCGACATGGCCAGCGCTGAAAATACGAGGCAAGGGCTTAGAATATTAAAGACGACCGTAGATAGCGAGCCAGTATGGATATCAAATCGGCGACGCAGAATATATCCGAAAGATGCTACCAGCATGATCGGCAGTATATTCTGTGTCAGGACGTGAAAGAAGACGTTCAATTGAGAAGTAAATCATCATCGTCCAGGAGATCGAACTCATCATCGTCTTCTGCTAGAGATAACATTTCAAACTCGCTGTCTCCCCATTCTAATTCCTCAAGCGCATCATCGATGACGTCGTAAAATTCGTCATAGTCCGGATCCTCGGACAATCGTGTGAGTAACTCCAAGGCCCGGTCGCCGCCGATCTGACCCAGAGCAATGATGGCTGCCAAACCGACCTCTTTCTCAACATCATCCACTAGCGTTTCCAGGTCGTCAACCGCGTCGGCATGACTGATCATGCCACAGGCGCGTGCAGCCTCGGCTCGGAAATCGGGCGAGGGGCTAGACAACTCCTCGAGCAGAATCGGTAACCAGCGCTCGTCGGCACTGTTGCCCATCGCAAAGATAGCGCTCAATTGGAGTTCTTCTGTCCCGTCCTCATAAGCCGCATCGATTAATTCGGCGATTCGCGGATGGGCTGCAGAAGACATCGCTTCCAATGTTGCCCGGCGGACCTCGAGCGCTGTTGAAGGATTCTCATACTCGGCCAGTAAAGCTGCCACAATTGGCTTCGCCTGAGCGGGGTCAAATTGTCCCCATTCAGACAAGAGGACGAAATGAGCCAGTGCGCGAGCCGCGGCCGCGCGCACGCTGGTGCTGGCGTCATTTTGTAGCATGGCCAGGATGAGGGGAATAAGCCGTGGATCGTCTGAATCCCATACGCCATCCAGCGCTGATTGTCGAACTTCAGCGGACTCGTCCGTGAAGAGATAATCAAACACTGGTGTGAAGTCAACGAGGAAATCTTCTTCGACGATGTCGGCCATATGGCGCGCCAAGATCCTGCGTCTTTCCTCATGGACGGTCGGCCAGACACGTTTAAAATAGGCGAAATCTTCATCTTTCATATCCGTCAAACGGTAAAGAAGATGAATAGGCGGCTCTTCACCACCGAATAAAGCCTCTAAAGCCGAGGCAAAGGGCATATCTTTTTTGCTTCGCATAACTTTCGTCTATTGGATAGGTATGATTGGATTGATGATGTCTTGGACGATTAACACTGCCATTAGAATGAGTAACACCAACATGCCGATGACATGGACCATGCCCTCTCGTTCCGGTTCGATCCGTCGTCCACGGATCGCTTCTATCAGCACGAACAAAATTCTGCCGCCATCCAGCGCCGGAATGGGTAGCAAATTGGTGATCCCCAAAGCTACGCTGATGAATGAGGCCATCGTCAGAATCGGGTAGAGCGTGCGATTGCTGGCCGATGTTTCGGCCGCTTCGCCGGCGATCTGGCTGATTCCCACAATACTAACCGGTCGTGCTTCCGAGGGAGATATCTCCCCGTTGATTAGCATGGAAGGTAATCGTGCGTAAAGCGTGACGTACTCCCACATAAAACGCAGCGACCCGCTCATCGCATCGACAGGGTTTCGTCTGATAGATGGCCCCAGCGTGAGGCCGATGCCAAGCGGACCTTCTGTCGCGGGATCGTATTCTCCCGCCCGGCGAGGCGTTACGTTGACCGTAACCTCTTCCTCATTGCGCTTGACTATAAGCTCCAGGGGCATGCCTGCGTGTTCATTGACCGCGTTAATCAGCATGTTGGAGTTCATCACCATGTTTCCATCGGCTTTGAGGATGATATCGCCTGATTGCAGACCTGCTATTTCAGCTGGCGACCCGGCATTCACATCGCCAACTTGTACGGCCGGCGCTCCAAGCAGTAACGCTAGCCAGAATAAAACAATGGCCGCAATAAAGTTCATGCCTGGCCCCGCCGCCAGGACGAATAAGCGCGCTTTCTTGGATGCTGCTGCCAGGCCGCCGGGGATGTCCGGGTTATCCTCTCCCGCAGGGCGTACGAAGCCGCCAACGGGTATCCAGTTGAGGGTGTACATCGTGCCGTTACGTTCAAAGAGTTTCACTGCTCGTGGCGGCAGCCCGAAGCCGAACTCCTCGACCCGTATCTTGCTTAATTTGGCGGCCCAAAAATGTCCAAGCTCGTGGATGATAACGATGGGTGTCAGGATGATTAGAAAACCACCGATTGCCCACAGCAGGTGTGCATTAATCATAGTTGTCTCTTTGGCTTGTTTGCTGCGTGCCGCCTCCTTTTGGAAGAGCACCAAGTAGCGGCCGGGAGCAAACCCACTCTGGATTATATGACTAGGAGACTGTCAATCGCAAGGAAAGGTTCCCCGATCTAACATCACTCTAACAGATGTTCGCCGGTAGCTATATCCTTTTCATCTGGTGACCTTTGGTCTCGCTATTTGTAACCGTGAGCCTTTCTTGCACCAGCCAGTTGTTTTCAAACGAGAATCAGGATTTTACTGGCTTTGTACTTGACGGGCTGTTATAGGCGTGCTATGATGCTCCCGATATGAGAAAGTCAAACACCGTTTTGTTTAGCTTCTATTTTTATTTTGGCGCTGGCACCCAGCCGCACTTGTTGCGCGCGGGAACGTCCGCCATGGCCGAAGAAGCTTAAGCCAGACGGAATATTCCCCCAGACGAAACGAGGACGCGGCTGAGTAAGCCGCGTCCTTTTTTGTTTGGTAATTGTCGGTTTATGGAGCGAGAAGAAATGACTAATTCATCAGATAACGGACAGGAACGCCAGAACGTCATGATGTGTCGCGGAGTGCGTGGCGCCATTACCGTTAGCGGTAATGACGAGAACGAGATCCTCGACGCCACTCGTGAGCTTCTCTTGGCGCTGGTAGCCGCTAATGGGATGCATGTTGATGATATCGCCAGCGTCTACTTCACCACGACCTCTGACCTGACGGCCACCTATCCAGCTTACGCCGCCCGACAACTTGGCTGGTATGATGCGGCATTACTCTGTGGTCATGAGATGGAAGTCCCCGGTTCTTTGACGCGCTGCATCCGCGTGCTGATTCATTGGAACACGACAAAATCTCCTGGCGAGATATCCCATATCTACTTGCGTGAAGCCCGCTCTTTGCGGCCGGATCGCAAGAACATGCCGCCCATCCGGCCGCGTCAGATGTCGCCTGTTGAAGCGGCCGTCAAGTTCCTCTCGATGACGCTCTAGCCGGCGGATCGAAGAACGGATTTAGAAAATTTACATTACCGGCCTATCTATTGGTTTGCCATACGCACGAGTGAAGATGTACGCGTAACCGATGAGTAAGCCGGCCCGACTACGACTATTTTTGGATTAAAAGGATTGACTGAATGATGATAGTGATTATGAAGGCAGACGCCTCTATGAGTGAGAAATCGGCTGTTATTGCTCGAGCTGAGGATTATGGATTCAAGGTTCATCTCTCTGATGGTAAAGAGCGCACGATTATCGGTGTCATTGGAGATAGCGCGACAATTAATCGAGAGCAAATCGAGCGTATGTCTGGTGTCGAACGAGTTGTGCCTATCCTTAAGCCGTTTAAGTTGGCCAGTCGAGAATTCAAACCCGATGACACGACTTTTTCGCTGAACGGGCATACTATCGGTGGCAACGAGATCATCGTCATGGCTGGGCCGTGTTCGGTGGAGAGTCGCTCCCAGATCATCGAAACGGCCATCGCTTGTAAGGAGGCGGGAGCTCATGTTCTGCGCGGTGGCGCCTTCAAACCCCGTACATCCCCCTACGCCTTCCAGGGAATGGGCGAGGAAGGACTAAAATATCTGGCCGAAGCTCGTGAGGTTACGGGAATGCCGATCGTGACCGAAGTCATGGAGCCGGCTCTGGTCCCGTTGGTCTGCGAATATGCCGATATTTTGCAAATCGGTGCGCGCAACATGCAGAACTATGCTCTCCTTCATGCGGTTGGAGAGTCACAATTCCCCGTTCTCCTCAAGCGCGGCATGAGCAGCCTGATTGAAGAGTGGCTAATGTGTGCCGAATACATCTTGAGTCACGGCAACACCCGCGTCATGCTCTGTGAGCGCGGCATTCGTACCTTTGAAACCTATACGCGCAATACCTTCGATATCAACGCCATCCCTGTAGCCAAACAACTTTCACATTTGCCGATCATTGCTGATCCCAGCCACGCTACCGGTAAGTGGGAATATGTCGCCGGAGCTGCCAAGGCTGCCGTAGCCGCCGGCGCGGATGGCATCATTATCGAGGTGCATCCGCGTCCCGAGGAGGCCATGTCTGACGGTGGCCAGTCCTTGAAGCCGGAGAAGTTCGCCAAATTGGTGACGGAGATGAAGGCTATTGCCCAAGCTGTTGGCCGCGATATCAAGTCATGAAATTGAACGTCACATCATGGTATGGCGTTTATTACTCCATGGGAATCATCGTTAGAATTGGCCCATCCCCCATGTTTAGTTATAATCAATCAGGCAGACTGGGGAAACCATAACCGCCTATTCCCCCACACGTATGGAGTTAATTGATTAATGGCACGTCGCGCTGTATTTCCATTTACGGCAATTGTTAATCAGGAGCGCATGAAGCGCGCCTTGATCCTGAACGCAGTCAGCCCCCGCATCGGTGGAGTGCTTATTCGCGGTGAGCGAGGCACAGCCAAATCGACGGCCGCCCGTGCCCTGGCCGCGTTGCTGCCTGATATCACGGTCCTGGCCGGCAGTCGCTACAACTGCGACCCCCTGCGGCCGGATGAGTGGAGTGACGACAGCCATTATCGTTATGATAACAAGCCTATCGAGACGGAGATTCGCCAGACCCCGTTCATTGACCTGCCTGTTAGCGCTACTGAAGATCGCGTCGTTGGCACACTAGATATCGAAAAAGCTATCAAGAGTGGCGAGAAGCAGTTTGAACCAGGCATCCTGGCTTCGGCTAATCGTGGTGTTCTCTATGTCGATGAGGTAAATCTGCTTGATGACCACGTCGTCGATCTGCTTCTCGATGCGGCCGCCATGGGCGTCAATATTGTCGAACGTGAAGGTATCAGCTTCTCCCACCCCGCCAAGTTCATCCTGGTTGGCACAATGAACCCCGAAGAAGGCGATTTGCGACCGCAATTATTGGATCGTTTCGCTTTCTCCGTCCAAATCGAAGGCCTGGATGATCCGGAAGAACGTGTCGCTATCATCGAGCGACGCATCAGCTTTGAGGTTGATCCGGAAGGCTTCCGCCGGCAATGGGCCAAGAATGAGCACGAATTGTCGGAGCGCATCGCTAACGCACGCGACCGTGTCAATGACGTGCGTTATACTCGTCACGATTTGATGTCGATTGCCGGATTGGTTTCGTCGTTGAACGTCGACGGCCATCGCGCCGATCTGGTGATATTGCGAGGGGCCCAGGCTCATGCCGCTCTGCAAGGGCGCGATCGAATCATTGACGAGGATATTATCCTGGCGGCTGAACTGGCCCTGCCTCATCGTATTCGCGGACGTGTTTTCCAGGATAATATGCTTTCGGCCGCTGAACTCTCCGAGCGCCTCGACGAAGTGCAGGGTGAAATGGGCGCCAGTGACGCGAGCGATGAGCAGGAAGAACGGGCCGAGGAAACGGCCGCTACAGGAAAAAAAAAGCCTTAGGGGAGGAAGATGAAACCTCCGAAGGCTCGGACGTCTTGCAAAAAGAGGCCGGGCCGCAATCTGTTCCCAAAACCCCTAGCGACGCTAACTGGTGGGAAGGCGGCCAGAAGATCAGCAGCGCGCCGGAATTCGTTCCCCGCCGCCTCAATACCCAACTCGATCGCCTGACACGCAAGCAGGCCGGACGTCGCTCTCGCACCAAGACTGACCGCAAACGCGGTCGCTATATCCAAGCTCGTTTGCCGAGAGGCGATAAGGTGCGTGACCTCGCTTTCGATGCCACACTCCGCGCGGCCGCGCCTCACCAGATTCGTCGTGACCGTTCGGTTGTAGCGCTGGCCCTGGAAAAAGAGGATCTGCGCGAGAAAGTGCGGGTCCGCCGATCCTCCAACCTGATCCTGTTCGTCGTTGATGCCAGTTGGAGCATGGCTGTGGCTGAGCGTATGGAGGCCACGAAAGGAGCCATCATGTCACTCCTGACCGACGCTTACCAACGGCGCGACCGCGTTGGTTTGATCGTCTTCAACAAGAATGATGCCAACCTGGTATTACCCCCGACCAACTCTGTACAATTAGCCAAGAAGGCCCTTTTGGATATCGCCGTGGGCGGCAAAACGCCTTTATCGGCTGGATTATACCTCGCCTATCAGGTTTTCCGTCAGGAGGCCTTCAGCCACCCCGATGTTTTGCCGTTGATGATTCTGATGACTGATGGGGCGGGCAACGTAAGTCTGACCGACATGCCGCCTCAGGAAGAAGCGCACAAGATCGCTGACCTTATCCGGGAGACGGACGTGCGCTCTGTCGTGATCAATATGGAACACGCCGCCTTTGATCAAGGTCTGGCGCGGGCGTTAGCCGAGCGACTAGGCGCGCCATGTCACTCGCTGGAGGACCTGCGGGCGGATACGTTATACCGTACGGTCCTGGATGAGCTGGAATAATAGGGTGACTAGCGCTTAACCGTTAGCGGTTGAAATTCATCGGCATGATGATGTGGATATAGTCGTTATCGCCCACCGGCTTTAGTACGCCCGGCTCGTTAGGGCTGGTTGTCTCCAAGGCCACTTGGGGTGTGTCGATAACGCTTAGCGCGTCAGCCATGAATTTCACGTTGAAAGCGATCTCGATCGGCATCCCCTCTACGGTCGCATCTATCTGAGCCACGTTGTCGCCTGTTTCTTTGCTGTTAGCGGCGATGGTAGCGTAAGCCGGCGACAATCCGTCTCCCGGCTCGACGGCAACTCTCGCTGTATTGCTCGATTCACGGGCAAAAATATCGGCCGTCCGGCACGCCTTGGTGAACTCGGCTGTATTCAGGATCGTCCGGGTGCTGTGAGTCGATGGGATGATGGGCGCGTAATCGGGGAACTTGCCATCGATGAGCTGCGACACCAGCAATACGTTATCCATATCGAAGATGATCTGGTTGCGGCCGGCAGGCATGGAGATGTAAACCGCTTCCAGGTCGTCGCTGATGATGCGAGCAACTTCATTGAGTGCCCGAGCGGGAACGATCACGCTGAACGGTTTTTCGACGTAGCCGGCAATATGAGCTGAGCGAACTGACAAACGAAAGCCGTCGGTAGCCGCCATGCTGATCCGGTTACCCTCGAACGATGTCAACACGCCGGTCAAAGACGGTCGTGAATCGTCCGTGGCGGCGGCGAAAGCTACTTGCGAGATGACGCGCTTGAGCACCGCCGGCTCCATGCGTATCCGGTTCTCATGATCGGGGTCCGGGATCACCGGGAATTCATTGGCATCGATACCCTTGACGTTGGCTTGTGTGCGGCCGCAACTGACGTGAAGCGTCTCGGTGGTCTTGTTCAATGACAGATCGACGCGCTCTTGTGGGAATGTGTTGACAAGTTCGCTAAACGTTCGAGCCG
>WBZO01001982.1_pt1 | contig 28758 bp, 20 predicted proteins | sample 5204261 | NCBI WGS metagenome assembly WBZO01 (sample SAMN12412400, study PRJNA552823) | activated sludge metagenome | isolation source: activated sludge from anammox sidestream of wastewater treatment plant... | place: USA: North Carolina | collected 2017-09
CCCAGCATCGCGAGCACGACCATGCCGGCCTCCGGGTCGCGCGCGTACGGGGCGAGGGCGCGGCGCCGCAGCACCAGGAAGTGGGTGGCGAAGTTGATGCTCGCGACCAGCATGAACGCGATCGCCACCGCCTCGATCAGCGGCGAGTCCCAGTAGCCGAAGCTCGCGTCGTGCGAGGAGAACCCGCCCAGCCCGATGGTCGAGAACGCGTGGATGACCGCGTCCATCGGGCTCATCCCGGCGAGCCAGTAGGCCGCCGCGCAGGCGACGGTGAGCAGCAGGTAGACGCGCCACAGCCCCTTCGCGGTCTCGGTGATGCGCGGGGTGAGCTTGGTGTCCTTCATCGGCGTGGGCGTCTCGGCCTTGAAGAGCTGCGCCCCGCCCACGCCGAGCAGCGGCAGGACCGCGACCGCGAGCACCACCACCCCCATGCCGCCCATCCAGATGAGCTGCGCGCGCCAGAGGTTGATCGACGCCGGGACGCGGTCCAGGTTCGACAGGACGGTGCCGCCCGAGGCCGTGAAGCCCGATACGGTCTCGAAGTAGGCGTCGGTGAACGACAGGCCCTCGAGCTGCAGCAGCAGCGGCAGGGTCGCGAAGCCCGGCAGCAGGAGGTACACGGCGGCGACCAGCAGGAAGCCGTCGCGCACCCGCAGCTCGCCCGCATGCCGGCGCGACGCGAGCCAGAGCACCGCGCCCGCGGTGAGCGTGAGCGCGACTGCGCCGTCGTACGCCCTCTGCGCGCCGTCGTCGAGCGCGTGCGAAACGCCGAGGGGGATGAGAATCGACAGCCCGAAGATCACCACGATCAGACCGAGCGTGTTCGCCAGCGGCGCGAACTGGGCGAGTCCCGGGAAGGGAACGGAGGCTGAGCGCGGCACGCAGGGCAGGCGGACTAGATGAAGCTGTAGCCGACCTGGAAGAGCTTCTCCACCCGCGGGATCATGCGCTTGTTCGCGAGGAACATGATGACGTGGTCGTCGGGGAGGATCACGGTGTCGTGATGCGCCATCACCACCTCGCTCTTGCGCTCGTCGGCCACCAGGTCGCTCTTGCGCACCACCTCCGGGCGCGCGAGCGCGCGCACCACCGCCCCGATGGTCGCCCCGCGCGGCAGCTCGATGTCCTCCACCTTCTTGCCGATCACCTTGCAGGTCTTCTCGTCGCCGTGGGCGACGATCTCGATCGCCTCGGCCACCCCGCGGCGCAGGCTGTGCACCGCCGCGACGTCGCCGCGGCGGATGTGCTGCAGGAGCTTGCCGATCGTCACCTGCGCCGGCGAGATCGCGATGTCGATCTGTCCGCCCTGCATCAGGTCGGCGTAGGAGCGGCGGTTGATCAGCGCCAGGACGCGGCGCGCGCCGAGGCGCTTGGCGAGCAGCGCGCTCATGATGTTGTTCTCGTCGTCGTTGGTGAGCGAGAGGAAGAGATCCATCTCGCCGATGTTCTCGTTCTCGAGCAGCTCCTCGTCGGTGGCGTCGCCCTGCAGCACGAGCGCCGAGCCCAGCCGCCCGGCGATGCGCTCCGCGCGCCGCTTGCTCACCTCGATGATCTTCACCTGGTACTCGCTCTCCAGGGCGAGGGCGAGGCGCAGCCCGATGTTGCCGCCGCCCGCGATCATCACGCGCCGCACCGGCTTGTCCATCTTGCGCAGCTCGCGCATGACCTGCCGGATGTGCTCGGTGTCGGCGAGGCAGAACACCTCGTCGCCGGCCTTCACCACCGTGTCCCCGTCCGGGATGATCGCCTGGTCGCCGCGGAAGATCGCGGTCACGCGCGCATCCACTTTCGTCAGGTGCTGGCGCAGGTCCCGCAGCGGGTGGCCGACGAGCGGGCCGCCCTCCACCGCGCGCACCGCCACCATGGTGACGCGCCCGTCGGCGAAGTCGATCACCTGCAGCGCCTCCGGGAACTCGATCAGCCGGCCGATCGCCTCGGTGACGATGTCCTCGGGGCTGATCGCGTAGTCCACCGCGAAGCCCTCGTCGGAGAGCAGCTCCGGGCGCGCGACGATGCTGCGCGAGCGCACGCGCGCGATGCGCGTGGGGACGTTGAACAGCATCTTGCCCACCTTGCAGGCGGCGAGGTTGGTCTCGTCGGACTGCGTGACGGCGATCAGGAGGTCGGTGTCCTCCACCCCCGCCTCGACCAGCGTGCTCGGGTGCGCCGCGTAGCCGAGCACGGTGCGCAGGTCGAGCCGGTCCTGGAGCTCCTTCAGCCGCGACGGGTCGATGTCGACGACCGTGATGTCGTTCTGCTCGGAGACCAGGCTCTCGGCCAGCGTCGAGCCGACCTGACCCGCGCCCATGATGAGGATTTTCACGGTGACTCCCTGATCAGGGCGCGGATTCTATGCCCAATCCCCGCCCCGCAGGTGCGATGGCGGCGCGCCTACTCGTCCTTCTTCGCCGGGCCGATGCCGAGCTGCTTCAGCTTGCGGTAGAGGTGCGTGCGCTCCAGCCCGGAGCGCTCGGCGAGCCGGCTCATCGAGCCCTCGCGCGCGAGGTGGTGCTCGAAGTACGCGCGCTCGAACGCCTCGCGCGCCTCGCGCAGCGGCAGGTCGAGCGGCAGGCCGGTGAGCGCGGGCTCGGCCTGCGGCGCGAGCAGCACGCGCTCGACGTCGGCGACGTCGATCTCGTCGTGCAGCGCCGCGAGGGCGGCGCTGCGCACCACCTGCTGCAGCTCCTCGAGGTTGCGCGGCCAGGCGAAGTTGCGCAGCAGGTTGAGCGCCGCGGTCGAGAACTCGCGCGGCGGGCAGAAGCGCGCCTCGACGTACTGCGCGAGCAGCATCGCGGCGAGTTCCGGGACGTCCTCGGCGTGCTGCCGCAGCGCGGGCAGCATCAGCACGAGCTGCGAGAGCTGCGCGAGCAGCGCGCCGTCGAACCCGCGCTCCTCGGCGAGGCGGCGCGGGTCCTCGGAGCTGAACGAGACGAGCCGCACCTTCTGCTGCTCGGCGCGCGCGGCGATGAAGGCGAGGTTCCTCTGCTGGACCCGGCCGAGCGCGGCGAGGTCGTCGACGAAGAGAATCCCGCCGGTCGCCTGCGCGAGGAGGTCCTGCGGCGAGTCGGCCAGGCCCGCTGCGGCGCTCACCCACGGCGTGCCCGGGTGCTGGAGCGCGCGCGCGTAGAGCTCCGGCATCACGCCCGGCTCCCCGCGCAGGAGGAGCGGCGCGCTCGCGGGCGCGAGCCGGGCGAGGCGTTTGCGCAGGTCCGCGATCGCCGCGGAGCGTCCCAGGTTGGCGAGCGAGAGGCGCGGCTCCGCACGCGTCTCGCCCGCCCGCAGCGCACGCTTCACCGTCGCGAGCAGCTTCTGCATCGCGATCGGCTTCTCCAGGAAGTCGAGCGCGCCGATGCGCGTCGCGTCCACCGCCGTGTCGATGGTGGCGTGCCCCGACATGACCACCACCGGCATGGTGAGCTGCCCGCCCGCCGCCCACTCCTTCAGGAGCGAGATGCCGTCGGTGTCCGGCATCCAGATGTCGAGCAGCACCAGGTCGGGCCGCTCGCGCGCGCGCGCCTCGCGCGCCGCGGTCGCATGCTCGGCGAGGCGCACGGTGTGCCCTTCGTCGGACAGGATCTCGGACAATAGCTCGCGGATCCCCACCTCGTCGTCAACCACCAGTATCGTCGCCATCTCCCGTCCCTGGCCTACGCGGCGAGCGGAAGCGCGATCGTCACCGCCGCGCCGCCGCGCCCGGCCGCGCCGGATTGGTTCTCGATGACCACCGACCCGTGGTGCTCGTCGATGATCTTCTTGACGATCGCCAGCCCGAGCCCGGTGCCCTTCGGCTTGGTCGTGACGTACGGCTCGAACACGCGCTTCAGGATGGGCTCCGAGAAGCCGCCCCCGTTGTCGCAGATCGCGAGCCGGACGCGCTCGCCGGCGCGCTCGGTGCGCACCTCGATCGTCCCGTCGGGACGCCCTGCGAGCGCGTCCTCGGCGTTCTGCAGCAGGTTGTGGATCACCTGCCGCAGCTGCGCGGCGTCGCCGCGCACCGCGGGCAGCGCCGGGTCGAGCGCGACGGTGATGCGCGCCGGCGAGTGGTCGTAGAGCACCAGCACGTCGTCCACCAGCCGGTTGAGGTCGAGCGCACCGAGGGTCGGCGCGGGCATGCGCGCATAGTCGCGGAAGTCGTCGACCATCGACTTCATCGCGCTCACCTGGTTGACGATCGTCTCGGTCGCGCGCGCGAGCGCCGCCGCCTCCTGCGGCGCGAGCTTGTCCGCGAGCTTCGCCTGCAGGCGCTCGGCGGAAAGCTGGATCGGGGTGAGCGGGTTCTTGATCTCGTGCGCGAGCCGGCGCGCCACCTCGGCCCACGCGGTGGCCCGCTGCGCCGCGATGAGCTGCGTGACGTCGTCGAAGACCACGACGTACCCGCCGCCGCCCGGCAGCCGCGAGCCGCGGACGAGGATGGTGATGCCGCGCCGCTGCAGGTCGAGCTCGCGCTGCCACGCGCCCGGGCTGTGCTCGGCGGCGAATCCGTCCCGGATCGCCTCCGCCAGGGTGTCGAGGGCATCCGAGCCGCCGAGCGGACCGCCGACGCAGTCGGCGACCTCCGCGCCGAGGATAGCCGTAGCGCCGTGGTTCGCGACCTGGAGCCGGAACGTCTCGTCGAAGGTGAGCACGCCCGCGGAGAGGTTCGCGAGGATGTTCTCGAGGTGCGCGCGCGCGCTCTCCACCTGCTCGCGGTTCGCCTCCGCCGCCGCGCGCGCGTCGTCGAGCTGACCGATCATGCTGTTGAACGATCGGGTGAGGATGCCGAGCTCGTCGCGGCTGGTCACGCGTGGCCGGTGGCTGAAGTCCCCGCGCGCCACCGCGAGCGTGGACTCGGCCAGCTCCGCCAGCGGCTCGGACAGGCGCCGGCTCAGAATGAAGGCGAGCGCGATGGCCGAGAACAGGGCGAGCAGCAGGGTCAGGGTGAGCGTGAGGATGTAGATGCGCTTGAGGCCCGCGCGCAGCAGCGAGAGCTCCTTGTAGTCGCGGTACACCGCCTGCACCGTCTCGGCCTTGAGCGCGATCTGCGTCGGCACCGCGTGGGTGAGCTGCAGCAGCCGGGACTCGTCCGCGATCGCGGTGCCGCCTACCGGCACCACGACCCGCAGCACCAGTCCCTTCTCGCCGAACGCCTCGATCGCCGCGTACGGGCGGCCGGCGCGCACCTGGCGCACGACGCCGGCCGGGGGCGCCTCGGGCACGAGCTTGGAGACTTCCCGGCTCGCGCCGCCGACCACCGCACCGCTCGCGCCGACCAGCATCGCGTCGTCCACGCCCGCCTGCTCGCGCAGCCGGTTGAGGGCGAAGGCCTGCGCCGCCGGGGGCAGGTCGCCGAGCTCGAGCGCCATCACGCGCGCCTTGCCGCGCAGCTCCTCGAGCATCGCGTCGAGCGCGTCGCGGCCGAGCGACAGGCCGCTCTCCAGGGCGTTGTCGACGCGCACGTCGAACCACGACTCGATGCTCTTCGCCAGGAACTGGAGGGACACCGTGTACACCAGCACGCCGGGCACGATCGCCATGGCGACGAAGAGCACCAGCAGGCGCAGCGTCAGGCGCGAACCGAACACCTTCGCGCGCAGCGCGCGCCACAGGCGCCAGAGCTGGTAGCCGACCAGCGCGACGAGCGCCACCGCGATCACGCCGTTCAGGATCAGCAGCAGGGGATAGTGCTGCGCAAAGAGCGACGAGTTGGCGCTCGCCACCGCGAGCAGGAAGAGCAGGATCCCGCCGAGCGCCGCGCTGATGACGAGCGCGTAGGTCATCGCTGCGCCTCCGCCTGCTCGACCGGGCCGTTCACCGTCCACTTGCGCCACTGCCCGCCGAGCGTCCAGTCGCGGTTGGCGAGCGCGCTCACCTGGAACGGCTTCGGAAGCTGGGCGGTGTCGAGGCGCATGCGCACGTACGCCACGTAGCCCGTGTCGGGCTTGAGCGCGTCCTTTGCGAGCACCTGCCAGCTGCGCACGGTGGACAGCGCGCGCAGGGCGTCGTCCAGGGTGACGAAGCTCTGGTGCAGCGCGCCGGTCGTCAGCCGGTAGGTGCGCGTGAGCGCATGGAAGGACAGGCGCGTCGAGCGCGCCGCGCTTGCGACGCGCTCGTCGAGCCAGTACCAGCGCGGTCGCACCAGCTCGAACTCCGTCACGAAGTACAGCGGAACGCCCTTGTCGAGCGCCTCCTCGAGGCGCGCGGTGAGCTCGAACGCGAAGTCGGCGTCGAGGAGAATGCCCTCGTCCGCGGCGACGAGCCGCGCGTCGCGCACCTCGATCTCGTCGGCGGACGCGCCCGGCGCGCACAGCGCCAGCGCGAGCACGAGGCCGGCCAGCAGCCGGCGCAGCGCGGTCCCGCCGCTCATGGCGCTAGCCCCGCGCCTTCTCGAACAACGCGTAGTAGAAACCGTCGTGGTCGTCATCCGGCAGCAGTTGTCCGCCCGCCAGGCCGGGAAGGTCGAGCTGCCGGGCGTCCGCACGGCGGGACGCAAACGCCTTCGTTACCGACTGGTTCTCCTCGGGAAACACCGAGCACGTGGCGTAGAGCAATTTACCACCCGGCGCCAGCACCTGCCACAGCGCATCGAGCAGACCCGCCTGCGCGCGCGCGAACTCGCGCAGGTCCGCCGCGCGCCGCAGCCACTTGATGTCGGGATGGCGTCGTACCACCCCCGACGCGCTGCACGGGACGTCGGCGAGAACGCGGTCGAACGGACGCCCGTCCCACCATGCGGCCAGGTCCGCGGCATCCGCAGCCCGCACGTCGGCCGCCCGTCCCAGCCGCGCGAGGTTGGCGCTGACCGCGCCGAGCCGCTGCGGGTCGCGGTCGAGTGCGACCAGGTCCGCGTCGGCGAGCTCGGCGAGATGCCCGGTCTTGCCGCCCGGGGCCGCGCACGCGTCCAGGACGCGCATGCCGTCGCGCGGGGCGAGCAGCGCGGCGGCGAGCTGGGCACCCGCGTCCTGCACCGAGACCTCGCCCGCGGCGAAGCCCGGGATCGCCTCCACCGCGCGCGCCTGCGCGAGCCGCAGCGCGCGCTCGCCCACCTGCCGCGCCTCGATGCCCGCAGCGGCCAGCTTCTCGCGCAGCGCGTCGACGCTCGCCAGGCGGCAGTTCACCCGCAGCGTCATGGGCGGGTGCGCGTTCCCGGCCGCGAGGATCGTCGGCCAGCGGTGCGGGTGACCCGCGCGCACGCGGTCGATCCACCACTGCGGGTACCCGAAGCGCCCGACCTCGGTGCGCGCGGCCTCGCGCTCGAGCAGCTCGCGGCCGCGCAGGTAGCCGCGCAGCGTCGCGTTGACGAAGCCGCGCGCTCGCCCCTGGCCGAGACGCCCGCATGCCTGCACCGCCTGGTCGACGACGACGTGCGGGGCGCGGCGCTCGTGACGCAGCTCGTGCAGCGCGCAGAGGAGCAGCGCGCGCAGCGCGGGGTCGGGCGTGCCGCGGCGGGCGAGGGCGTCGATGATTGCGTCGGGCGCGCCGAAATCGCGCAGCGTGCCGTACGCAGCGTCGGTGACCGCGGGACGGCGGCTGCATTCCTGCGCGGTGCCGTCGGCCAGCGCCGCGCCCAGGCTGCGCCCGGCGAGCACGCGCGCAACGACGCGGCTCGCTGCGGCGAGCGTCTCTGCGAGCGGGGCCGACGGCGTCACGAAGCGGGCGCGCGCGCTAGCGCAGTGTGCGGTTGCGCGCGCCGCGCTCCGCGCTCGGGAGCCGATTGCCGCGCGCGTTCGGCATCGTGCCGGTCGGCGCGAAGCCCGCTACCGCGAGCGAGTCGCCGAACAGGCGCTTGCCTCGGGTGCAGAACCAAGCGCGCCCTGGGTGCACGGCTTCAGCTGGGAGAGCGTGGGGAGGAAGCGATCGGCGCGGCGACCGCGAAGGCGTCGCCGGGCGCGAGGGCGCGACCGCGCAGAAACGCAGCGACCGCGAGCCGCCTGCCGCCGGGTCGCTGCAGCTCGCGCAGCCGCAGCGCGCCGGCGCCGCACGCCACGTCGATCCCGCTGGTCTCGACCCGGAGGATCGTCCCCGGCGGCGCGCCGGACGCGGGCAGCGGCGCCGCGGACCAGACCTTGATGTCCTCGTCCCGGAGCCGCGCGACCGCGCCGGGCGACGGATTGAACGCGCGCACCTGCCGGTCGATCTCCGGCGCCGGGCGCGTCCAGTCGATTCGCGCCTCCGCCTTGCCGATCTTGTGCGCGTAGGTAACGCCTTCGAGGTGCTGGGGGGTTGGGCGCAGGGCGCCGCGCGCGAGGTCCGCGAGCGCCGCGACGATCAACCGCGCTCCGAGGTCGGCCAGCTTGCGTTCGAGCGCGCCGGCGGTGTCTTCGGGCGCGATCGGCATCGCCTCGCTCAGCACCACGGGTCCGGTGTCGAGTCCGGCGTCCATCTGCATGATGCAGATTCCGGTCTGCGCGTCGCCCGCAAGAAGGGCGCGCTGGACGGGCGCTGCCCCCCGCCAGCGCGGGAGCAACGACGCGTGGATGTTGAGGGCCCCGTAACGCGGGCAGTCCAGCGCGGCCTGGGGCAGGATCAGCCCGTATGCCGCCACGACCATGACGTCCGCGTGGGCGTCGGCGAGCCGCACCAGGGCGCTCGGGTCCTTGAGCGTCGCGGGCTGGTGCACTACGATGCCGCGCTGTTGAGCAGCCTCCTTTACCGGACCCACCACCATACGAAGGCCCCGGCCCGCTGGGCGATCCGGCTGAGTAAGCACTAACACTAGATCGTGTCTGGCGGCGGCGAGGGCGTGCAACGCCGGCACCGCGAACGCCGGCGTGCCGGCGAAGATCACGCGCATGTGGAGGGGCGGTTATCGCGTCGCGCCGCTCAGGCGCTCCGGCGTTCCTGCTTTTGCAGTTTTGCCCGGATGCGCGCCTGCTTCAGGCGCGAGAGGTACTCGACGAACACCTTGCCTTCGAGGTGGTCCATCTCGTGCTGGATGCACACCGCGAGCAGCCCGTCGGCGACGCGCTCGAACGGGCGTCCGTCGCCGTCGAGGGCGCGCACTTTGACCTTCTCCGCCCGCTTGACAACGTCATAGACTCCGGGCACCGAGAGGCACCCCTCCTCGCACTCCTGCTCGCCCTCGCGTGCGACGATTTCGGGGTTGATCAGCACGACCAGCTGGTCGCGGGTGTCCGAAACGTCGAGCACGATCACGCGCTTGTGGACGTCGACCTGGGTGGCCGCCAGCCCGATGCCCGGCGCGGCGTACATCGTCTCGGCCATGTCGTGCACCAGCTGCCGGATCGCATCGTCGACCCGCGTCACCGGCTGCGCGACCTTCGCGAGGCGCGGATCGGGGTAGCGCAGGATCGAGAGGACAGCCATAAATCGGTTGATGCGTGAAATAATTAGGTGCAGAATTTCAACAAAATCCTTAAACTCGCCTCACCCAGCCCTAATAATCAAATACTTAACAGCACATTAGATTGGCTCGAGGTGCTCATGTTCAAGTCTAGCACGGCCCTTCTCCTGGCCCTCGTTCTGGCGCTGCCGGCGGCGTGGGCGCAGCAGGCGGGCCCGCGGTCGAGCGGGAACGAGCTGCAGCTCCAGCCGAACGCCCCGGACAGCTACGTGGTGAAGAAGGGGGACACCCTCTGGGGCATCGCCGGGAAGTTCCTCCGGCAGCCGTGGAAGTGGCCCGAGATCTGGCGGATGAACAAGGACGACATCCGCAATCCGCACCTGATCTTCCCCGGCGACGTCGTGCGCCTGGATCGGGTCGGCGGGCGGCTGACCGTCGAGCGCCTGGAACCGCGCGTACGCGTCGAGCCGCTCGCGCAGGAGGCCATCCCGACCATTCCGCTGAAGGTCATCGAGCCGTTCCTATCCGCGCCGCTCGTGATCGAGCGCGGCGGGCTGGAGAACGCTCCGCGCATCTTCGCGACCGAGGAAGGGCGCGTCAACGTCGGTGCCGGAGCGCGCGCCTACGTGACCGGGATGGGGCAGGCCAAGGAGCCGCTGTGGCAGGTCTATCGCCCCGGCATCGCCCTGGTGGATCCCGACTCCAGGAGCGTGCTCGGGTACGAGGCGGTCTTTCTCGGCACGGCGCGCGTCACGCGCGCGGGCGACCCGACCACGGTGCGCGTGCTGTCGTCGAAGCAGGAGATCAGCGAAGGCGACCGCCTCGTCGTCGCGCCGCAGCCGCGCGTGTTCAGCTTCGCCCCGCGCGCGCCGGACAAGCCGATCCAGGGGCGCGTCATGTCGATCTACGACGGACGCTCGGACGCGCGCACCGACCTGCTGCTCGACCGGGACTGGGCCGGCGTGCGCACCGAAGCGCTCAAGAACTGGATCTACGAAGGCTTCGGCGAGACCGGCAACCTGGCGATCGTCAGCCTGAACAAGGGCGCCAAGGACGGCCTGGAGGTCGGGCACGTGCTCGCCCTCTTCACCAGCACCACCATCAGGAACGATCGCAGCATCGGGCCGTTCTACATGGGCGAGCCCCGGCAGGAACCGGTCCAGCTGCCCGAGGAGCGGTTCGGTCTGCTCATGGTGTTCCGCACTTTCGACAACCTCTCCTACGCGCTCACGCTCGGCGTCGAGCGGCCGGTCTCGCCGGGGGACGTCGTCAGGACGCCCTGACCGATTCCGCCGGCCGATGCCGCAGGACGACGATCTCGCGGCGTGGCTTCGGCTCACCCTGGTTCCCGGCCTCGGGAGCCAGGGCGTGCGCAGGCTCCTCGCGGAGTTCGGGCTCCCGTCCCGGGTGCTCGCGGCGCCCACAGCGGCGCTCGCGCGCACGCTCGGCGAGTCGCTCGCCGCGCGCCTGCGCGCCGACCAGAGCGCGGCGCAGGTGCGCGCAGCGCTCGACTGGGCGGCGCGGCCGGGCCACGCCATCGTCACGCTCGCCGACGCCGAGTATCCGCGCGCGCTCCTGGAGATCCCCGACCCGCCCGCGCTGCTGTACGTGCGCGGCCGCACCGGGCTGCTCGCGGCGAACGGCATCGCCGTCGTCGGCAGCCGCAACGCGACCGCGCAGGGCGTCGCCAACGCCGAGGCGCTCGCGCGCGCGCTGAGCGCGGCGCACGTGACCGTCGTGAGCGGTCTCGCCCTCGGCATCGACGCCGCCGCGCACCGCGGCGCGCTGCGCGGCGAGGGTTCGACCGTCGGCGTGCTCGGCACCGGCATCGACGTGGTCTACCCGGCGCGCAACGCGGACCTGTTCGACGCGCTCGCCGAGCGTGGTGCGATCGTCAGCGAGTTCCCGCTCGGCACGCCCGCGGTCGCAGCCAATTTCCCGCGCCGCAACCGCCTCATCAGCGGGCTCGCGCGCGGCGTGCTCGTGGTGGAGGCGGCGCTCGACAGCGGATCGCTGATCACTGCGCGGCTCGCCGGCGAGCAGGGGCGCGACGTGTTCGCGGTGCCGGGCTCGATCCACTCGCCGCTCTCCAAAGGCTGTCACGCGCTCATCAAGCAGGGCGCGAAGCTCGTGGAGAGCGTAGAGGACGTGCTCGGAGAGTTCGCGGGCGCCGCGAGCGCCGCGCCGCGCGCGCGCGCGGCGCCGGAAGAATCGCACGTGCTGCTGCAGCATCTGGGCTACGACCCGTGCAATGTTGACACTCTGTGCGAGCGCAGCGGCTTGACGGCCGAGGTCGTATCGGCGATGCTGCTGCAACTGGAGCTCGAGGGAAAGGTCGCCGGCCTTCCAGGCGGCAGATTCCAGCGCGTGAGCGATCGCGACCGGAGCTGACATGAGCTGCCGCCCCATCCGGGCTTCGCGCCCGCGTACCGGGAGCGGGACGCGCTGAGCCCACCTCCACCCGGAGCCACCCCGCCGTCGATGTTCGAGATCCTCGTCTACCTCTTCGAAAACTACTACCAAGGCGAGCCCTGCCCCGACCCGGGCACGCTGGCGCGCAAGCTGACCGACGCCGGATTCGGCGACGAGGACATCACCGATGCGCTCGACTGGCTGCGGCAGCTCTCGCCGCCGACCGACGAGCAGTATCCGGAGGCATTCGAGCTGTGCGACGCGTTCCGCGCGCACACCGCCGCCGAGCTGGCGAAACTCTCGACCGCGTCGCGCGGTTTCATCGCGTTCCTGGAGGGCGCGCGCGTGGTGACGCCGCCGCTGCGCGAGCTGATCATCGACCGCGCCATGGCGCTGCCGGACGACAGCGTCGACCTCGACAAGCTCAAGGTCATCGTGCTGATGGTGCTGTGGGCGCGGCGCGGCGACGTGGACACGCTCATCCTCGAGGAGCTGCTGCCCGAGGGCGGCCCGCGGCACGTGCACTGACGCCGCGCGCGCCGTACTCCTTGCCTCGCGCCGGGGCAGTCCTTAAACTTCGGCGCTCCCTGAGTTCCCGGCGCGCCGACCGGCGCGCCCCACGGCCCCCGTGAATGGCTAAGAAGCTCATCATCGCCGAGAAGCCGTCCGTCGCGAACGACATCGCCCGCGCGCTGGGCGGGTTCACGCGCCACGGCGACTACTACGAGAGCGCCGGGTACGTGGTGTGCTCGGCGATCGGGCACCTGCTCGAACTCGCCGCCCCGGAGCAGTACGAGGTGAAGCGGGGCAAGTGGTCCTTTGCGCACCTCCCGGTGATCCCGCCGCACTTCGACCTCAAGCCGATCGAGAAGAGCGAGGACCGCCTCAAGCTGCTCGCCCGGCTCATCCGGCGCAAGGACGTGAGCGCGATCGTGAACGCGTGCGACGCCGGGCGCGAAGGCGAGCTGATCTTCCGCTACATCGAGCAGTACGTGGGCGCCGGCAAGCCGGTCGAGCGGCTCTGGCTGCAGTCGATGACGCCGGCGGCGATTCGCGAGGGCTTCGCCGCCCTGCGCGGCGACCGCGAGATGCGCCCGCTCGCCGACGCGGCGGTCTGCCGCTCGGAGTCCGACTGGCTGGTCGGGATCAACGGCACGCGCGCGATGACCGCGTTCAACTCGAAGGACGGCGGCTTCTACAAGACCACGGTCGGACGCGTCCAGACGCCGACGCTCGCGATCCTGGTGGAGCGCGAGAAGCGCATCAAGGCGTTCGTGGCGCGCGACTACTGGGAGGTGCTCGGCACCTTCGCCGGCACCGGCGGCGAGTACGGCGGCCGCTGGTTCGACGAGAAGTTCGAGCGCGACCCGAACGACGAGTACCTGCGCGCCGAGCGCATCTGGGACGCGGCCCGCGCCGAGGCGATTCGCGCACGCTGCCTGGGCCAGCCGGGGATCGTCAGCGAGGAATCGAAACCGGCGACGCAGAGCTCGCCGCTGCTCTACGACCTGACGACCCTGCAGCGCGAGGCGAACTCCCGCTTCGGGTTCTCGGCGCGCAACACGCTCGGGCTCGCCCAGGCGCTGTACGAGAAGCACAAGGTGCTCACCTACCCGCGCACCGACGCGCGCGCGCTGCCCGAGGACTACCTCGGCACCGTGAAGAAGACCCTGGCCATGCTCGCCGAGGGGAGCGCGGTGACGCGCGCGTACGCGCCCTTCGCCGCCCGGGTGCTCGAGGAGGGCTGGGTGCGGCCGAACAAGCGCATCTTCAACAACGAGAAGATCTCCGACCACTTCGCGATCATTCCGACCCTGCAGGCGCCGAAGCACCTGTCCGAGCCGGAGCAGAAGCTCTACGACCTGGTGGTCAAGCGCTTCCTCGCGGTGTTCTACCCGGCGGCCGAGTTCCTGGTCACCACGCGGATCACGCGCGTGGAAGGCGAGCCGTTCCGGAGCGAAGGCCGGGTGATGGTCAACGCGGGCTGGCTGGCGGTGTACGGCAGGGAGGCGGAGGACAAGGACGCGCCCACGCTCGCGCCGGTCCCCGACGGGAAGGTGAGGACGACCGCGGTCGAGGTGCAGCCGAACCAGACGAAGCCGCCAGCGCGCTACACCGAGGCCACGCTGCTGTCCGCGATGGAGAACGCCGGCAAGCTGGTGGACGACGAGGAGCTCGCCGAGGCGATGAAGGAAAAGGGGCTGGGCACGCCCGCCACGCGCGCCGCGATCATCGAGGGACTCCTGTTCGAGGATTACCTGCACCGCAGCGGGCGCGAGCTCCAGCCCACTGCGAAGGCGTTCGACCTGCTCTACGCGATCGAGAAGTTCGGCATCGACGAGCTGCGCTCGCCCGAGCTCACCGGCGACTGGGAGTTCAAGCTGAAGCAGATCGAGCACGGCAAGCTGCGCCGCGAGGCGTTCATGGACCACATCGTCGACACGACGCGCGACCTGGTGGAGCGGATCAAGCGGGGCACGAGCATCGACGAGCCGCTGTCCACGCTCGCGGTGGCGTGCCCGAAGTGCGGCGCGGCGATCAACGAGAACTACAAGAAGTTCCAGTGCTCGAAGTGCGACTTCTCGATGTGGAAGGTGATCGCGAGCCGCCGCATCGAGAACGAGGAGGCCGAGGCGCTGCTGCGCGAGCGCTCGATCGGGCCGCTGCAGGGGTTCCGCAGCCGGCTCGGCCGCCCGTTCGCCGCCATGCTCAAGCTCAAGGACGACTTCTCCGTCGAGCTCGACTTCGGGCAGAGCGCGGCGGACGCGCGTGACGCCGAGCCGGTCGACTTCAGCGGCCGCCAGGCGCTCGGCAACTGCCCCAAGTGCGGGGCGCGCGTGTTCGACCACGAGCTCGCCTACGTCTGCGAGAAGTCGGTCGGCCCGGCGCGCACCTGCGACTTCCGCACCGGCAAGATCATCCTGCAGCGCGCGATCGAGCCCGAGCAGGTGACGAAGCTCCTCACCGCAGGCAAGACCGACCTGCTGCACAAGTTCATCTCCAAGAAAGGGCGGCCGTTCTCGGCGTTCCTGGCGCGCCAGCCGGACGGCAGGATCGGCTTCGAGTTCGCGCCGCGCGCGGGCGCCAGGGCGAAGGGCGGGGCCGCCGCCGCGCCCGCGGGCGCGGACGCCAAGGTCTATCCGCTGCGGAGCGCGGAAGAGCCCGCGGCTGAGGTCGCGCGCCGCGGACGCACGGGCGCGAAGCGCGCCGGCGCGACGCGCAAGACGGCGAAGAAGGCTGCGCCCAAGAAACCGGCCGCCAGGAAACGGATCGCCTGAGAAACCGCTAGACGTCCAGGCGCGCGACGAGCGCGTTCTGCTCGATGAAGTCGCGGCGCGGCTCGACCTCGTCGCCCATCAGCTTGATGAAGATCTCGTCGGCCGCGATCGCGTCCTCGATCTGGACCTTCAGCAGCCGGCGCGACTCCGGGTCCATGGTGGTTTCCCACAGCTGCTCCGGGTTCATCTCCCCGAGGCCCTTGTAGCGCTGCACGGCGGCGTTGCGCTCCACCTCGCCGCGCAGCCAGTGCACCGCCTGGCCGAAGTCGGTGACCGCGTGCTGGTGGTCGCCGCGCTCGACGTAGGCTCCCGGCCCGATCAGCCCCTCGACGAGCTGCGCCGCGGCGCGGATCTGCCGGTGGTCGCCGGAGAGGACGAAATCCTCGTCGATCACGGTCGAGCGCAGGTTGCCGTGCCGGTTGCGCTCGATCACCAGCTGCTGGCGCTCGAGCTTCTCGTCGTAGCGGACCACGATCCGCACCTCCCCGTTGCCGAGCCGCGCGGCCAGCCGCGCGGCGCTCGCGCGCGCCGACTCGGCGTCGGTGAGATCGATGCGCGCGCCCTGCAGGATCGCGTAGAGCGCGCCTTCGTCGATCAGCCGCCCGAGGCGCCCGATCACCGCCTCCGCGAGCAGGTACGTCCGCGCGAGCTGCGCGAGCGCCTCGCCCCCGATCGGCTCCGCGCCGCGGCGCGGATGCAGCGCCGCGCCGACCAGCGCCTGCCCGAGCATGAACTGGTCGCGCTCGTGGTCGTCCTTGAGGTAGCGCTCCTCCTTGCCCACCTTCACCTTGTAGAGCGGGGGCTGCGCGATGTAGATGTGGCCGCGCTCGATCAGCTCGGGCATCTGCCGGTAGAAGAAGGTGAGCAGGAGCGTGCGGATGTGCGCGCCATCCACGTCCGCATCGGTCATGATGATGATGCGGTGGTAACGCAGCTTCTCGATGTTGTAGTCGTCCTTGATCCCGGTCCCGAGCGCGGTGATCAGGGTCGCAATCTCCGCGAACGAGATCAGCTTGTCGAACCTTGCCCGCTCGACGTTGAGGATCTTGCCCTTGAGCGGCAGGATGGCCTGGAACTTGCGATCGCGGCCCTGCTTGGCCGAGCCGCCGGCCGAGTCGCCCTCGACCAGGTAGAGCTCGCACAGCCGCGGGTCCTTTTCCTGGCAGTCGGCGAGCTTGCCCGGCAGCCCGAAGCCGTCCAGCACGCCCTTGCGACGGGTCATCTCGCGCGCCTTGCGCGCGGCCTCGCGCGCACGCGCGGCGTCCACGATCTTGCCGGTGATGATGCGCGCGTCCTGCGGCTTCTCGAGCAGGAAGCTCATCAGCTTCTCGGCCACGATCTCCTCGACCACCGGGCGCACCTCCGAGGACACGAGCTTGTCCTTGGTCTGCGAGGAGAACTTCGGCTCCGGAACCTTCACCGACAGCACGCAGGTCAGCCCTTCACGCATGTCGTCGCCGGTGCATTCGACCTTCGCCTTCCTGGCGATCTCGTTCTGGTCGATGTACTTGCCGAGCGTGCGCGTCATCGCCGCGCGCAGCCCGGTGAGGTGGGTGCCGCCGTCGCGCTGCGGGATGTTGTTGGTGTAGCAGAGGACCTGCTCCTGGTAGGAGTCGTTCCACTGCATCGCCACCTCGACGAACATCCCTTCCTTCTGGCCGCCGGCGTGGAAGATGCTGCCGTGCAGGACGGTCTTGTTGCGGTTCATGTACTCGACGAAGCCGCGCACGCCGCCGGAGAAGGAGAACATCTCCTCCTTGCCGGCGCGCTGGTCGATGAGCACGATCTTCACGCCGTTGTTGAGGAACGACAGCTCGCGCAGCCGCCGCGCGAGGATGTCGTAGTGGTACTCCACGTGACCGAAGGTCTCGGCGCTGGCGAGGAAGTGCACCTCGGTGCCCCTGCGCTCGGTCTTGCCGAGCACCTTGAGGGGTTCGATGCGCTCGCCGCGCCGGAACTCGATGAAGTGCGCGAGCCCGTCGCGGCGGATGGTGAGGCGCAGCCAGTCGGAGAGCGCGTTGACGACCGACACGCCGACGCCGTGCAGGCCCCCGGAGACCTTGTACGTGTTCGAGTCGAACTTGCCGCCGGCGTGCAGCTCGGTCATCGCGATCTCCGCGGCCGAGCGCTTCAGCTCGTCGTCCTCGTGGATGCCGGTGGGGATGCCGCGCCCGTTGTCCGCGACGCTGATCGAGTTGTCGGTGTGGATGGTGACGATGATCTCGTCGCAGTAGCCCGCCAGGGCCTCGTCGACGGCGTTGTCGACGACCTCGAAGACCATGTGGTGGAGCCCGGTGCCGTCGGAGGTGTCGCCGATGTACATCCCGGGGCGCTTGCGCACCGCGTCCAGTCCCTTGAGCACCTTGATGCTCGAGGAATCGTAGTTCGCGGCGTCCGGCCGGGGCGCCTCGATGCCGTTCGTCGATGCGGCCTCCGGCGCTGCCGGGTGCTGCGGCGGATTCTCTGTGCTCATGGTGCCGCGCTGCCTAGATGCGCATCGGCATGACGACGTACTTGAAGTCCGAACGCCCGGGCACGGTGATGAGGGCGCTGGAGTTCGCGTCGCCGAGCGCGACGTCGATGTCCTCGGCGTCGAGGTTGTTCAGCACGTCGAGCAGGTACCCGACGTTGAAACCGATGTCGAGCGCTTCGCCCTTGTAGTCGAGCTCGAGCTCCTCCTGCGCCTCCTCCTGCTCGGTATTGGTGCAGGTGATCTTGAGGCTCCCGTCCCCGAGCACCCAGCGCACGCCGCGGAACTTGTCGTTGGTCAGGATCGCGGCGCGCTGGAGCGCGGTGCCGAGCGTCTGCCGGCCGATCCTGACGTGCTTCGGGTGCGCGGTCGGGATCACGCGCTGGTAGTCGGGGAACTTCCCGTCTACGAGCTTCGACGCCAACAGGATGCCGTCGAACCTGAAGCGCGCCTGGCTGCCGGAGAGCTCGATCGACACCGGGTCGTCGCTGTCCTGCAGCAGCTTGGTCAGCTCGACGATGGTCTTGCGCGGGATGATGACATCCTGCTTCCCGAGCTCGCGCGCCGCCAGCTCGCGCGTCGCCACCGCGAGCCGATGGCCGTCGGTCGCGACCACGCGCAGCTCGCCTCCGTCGACCATCATCAGCAGCCCGTTCAGGTAGTAGCGGATGTCCTGCTGGGCCATCGCGTACTGGACCAGGGCGAGCACCGCCTTGAGCTCGCGCTGCGGGAGGTCGAACGTCAGCGGCGCCCCCTCTGGCCCCGCCAGCCGCGGGAAATCCTCCGGCGGCAGCGTCTGCAGCTGGAAGCGGCTCTTCCCGCTGCGCATCTGCAGGCGCCGCTCCGCGAGCGCCATCGTCACCTCGGCGCCCTCGGGGAGGGCGCGCAGGATGTCGAGCAGCTTGCGCGCGCCGACGGTCACCGCTTTCGCTTCGCCCGCGGCGTCGGCCGCGGCCGTGGCGCTGATCTCGATCTCGATGTCCGTCGCCACGAACGAGACCCGGTCGTCCGCGCGGGTGATCAGGACGTTGGAGAGGATCGGCAGCGTATGGCGCCGCTCGATGATCCCGGCGACCGACTGCAAGGGCCTGAGGAGCGTCTCGCGGGTCGTCTTTACTAGATTCATGTTCTTTTCCTGAGTCTGATGATGAAGGCGCCGCTTTCTGGGGATAGGAAGCCCAGGCGCTTGAGGCAGCGGCCGTTTGCCTGTGGAGAGCCTGTGGACGGACCTGTGGACGGACCCGGGACAAGCCGGGCAGGCGCGAGGCGTTCGGGCCCGCGCCCCGAGTTGCCCACATTCGCGCGCGAGTTATCCAGAGCTTTTCAGCCTTTCAGGGTCTGTTCGAGGACGTGGAAGTCGCGGTTCAGGTCGGTGTTCTTGGTGCGCAGCGCCGCGATCGTGCGGCAGGCGTGCAGCACGGTCGTGTGGTCGCGGTTGCCGAAGGCGTCGCCGATGTCCGGCAGGCTCATCTCGGTGAGCTCCTTGGCGAGCGCCATCGCCATCTGGCGCGGGCGGGCGATGTTGCGGTTGCGCTTCTTCGAGTGCAGGTCGGCGACCTTGATCTTGTAGAACTCCGCGACGGTCTTCTGGATGTTCTCGATCGAGATCTGGCGGTTGTGGAGCGACAGCAGGTCCTTGAGCGCTTCCTTGGCGACCTCGACGGTCAGCTCGCGACCGCCGAAGCGCGCGAAGGCGAGGACGTTCTTCAGCGCGCCCTCGAGCTCGCGCACGTTGGAGCGGATGTGCTTCGCGATGAAGAAGGCGACGTCCTCGTCCAGGCGTTCGCCGAGGGCCTCCGCCTTGCGCAGCACGATGGCCACGCGCATCTCCTGCTCGGGCGGCTCGAGCGCGACCGTCAGGCCCCAGCTGAAGCGCGTCTTGAGGCGATCGTCGATGCCCACGATGTCGCGCGGGTAGGTGTCGCAGGTGATGATGATCTGCTTGTGCGCCTCGATCAACGCGTTGAACGCGTAGAAGAACTCCTCCTGCGTGCGGTCCTTGCCGGTGAAGAACTGGATGTCGTCGATCAGCAGGATGTCGAGCGAGTGGTAATAGCGCTTGAACGCGTCGAAGGACTTCTGCTGGTAGGCGCGCACGACGTCCGAGATGTACTGCGCCGCGTGCAGGTAGCGGACGCGCGCGTTCGGCTGGCGCGCCATGACCGAGTTGCCGACCGCATGGATGAGGTGCGTCTTGCCGAGCCCGACCCCGCCGTAGACGAAGAGCGGGTTGTAGGAAGTGCCGGGATTCTCGGCCACCTGCATCGCGGCCGCGCGCGCGAGCTGGTTGGCCTTGCCGGGCACGAAGCTGTCGAAGGTGAACTCGGTGATCAGGCTCGGGCGTTCGCCCGCCCGGCGCTCGGCGGCGGGCGCCTTTGCCGCGGGAGCGGCGGCCGGCGCCGCGGGCAGCGGCTGAGGGGACGCGGGGGGCGCGGGCTCCGGCAGGTCGCTCACGTCGGGCAGTGCGAGCGCCACGCGCACCGGGGTCCCGGATTGCTCGGTCGCGAGCGTCTCGATCCGGCGCAGGAAGCGATCCTTCACCCACTGCAGGACGAAGCGGTTTGGCGCCACCAGTCGCAGCGTTCCGGCACCGCGGACGTCGGCGCTGAGCGGCCGGATCCAGGTGTTGAATTGCTGTGGAGGCAGCTCCTTCTCGAGGCGCGTGAGGCACGCGTGCCACAAGCTCTGCATGGTTCGGCCGGCGGATTCCTGGGGATGGCTGGGCGTACAGAGCGGGATGCGGAAGAGCGCAAAATGATACCCGGTCCGTCCCGAGTTATCCACAGCTTCCGGCGCTCGTTGACAGTGCATGCAAGCCATTGGTCTAATGCCGGGTTTTCTCATCTCCAAGGACGACGGCAATGAAGCGGACCTTCCAACCCTCGGTGGTGCGCCGGAAGCGGACGCACGGATTTCTCGTACGCATGCGCACTCGCGGCGGTCGTGCGGTGATTCGCGCGCGCCGGGCGAAGGGCCGCGCCCGTCTCGGCATCTGACGCGAGCGCCCGGTCCCGCGCGGGCGCGGCTGCGCCCGGGCCAGCGGCTCGGAGCGCGCGAGGTCTCCGCGGTGCTCAAGTCGGGACGACTCGTTCGCGCCCCCCGCATCTACCTGTACAGCCTTCCGAACGAGGTCGGACGAGCGCGGCTCGCGCTGATCGTGCCGAAGCGGTTTGCGCCGAGCGCGGTGCGCCGGAATCGCATCCGGCGCCTCGCGCGCGAGGCGTTCCGGCTGACGCAAACGGCGATCGGAGCGCGGGATTGCGTGCTCCGGCTCGTCGCGGCGCCGGGAGCACGACCGCTGACGCTCGCGGAAGTCCAGGCGCTATTCCGGACCGGAACGAATGGCTAGATTGCTGGGCGCGCTCGTTGCGGCCTATCGGTACCTGCTGAGCCCGATGCTCGGACGCCACTGCCGCTTCTTCCCCTCGTGCTCGGAGTACGCGCAGGAGGCGCTGGCGCGGCATGGCGCGCTGCGCGGGAGCTGGCTCGCCGCGCGGCGCGTCGCGCGCTGCCATCCGTGGCATCCCGGCGGTTACGACCCGGTGCCGTAAGGCAAGAACGCTGACGTCCCGATCCAATGGACACGCAACGCCTCATCCTCTTCGTCATCTTCTCCTTCTCGGTCCTGATGCTCTGGGACGCGTGGCAGCGCGAGCACCGCCCCGCGCCCGCACCGCAGGTGCAGGACAAGGCCGGGTCGGGCGCCGTTCCCGCCGCCAGCGTGCCCGCGCCGGGCGCGCCGGCGGCCCCGCCGAAGACCGACGCGGTGCCCGGCTCGACGGGGGCCGCGCCGGCGCGCGAGCGCGTGCGCGTGGAGACCGACCTCCTGCGCGCCGAGATCGACCCGGTAGGCGGCGACCTCGTGCGCCTGGACCTGACGCGCTACAAGGACAGCCTGCATCCGGACAAGCCCTTCGAGCTGCTCGGCGCCGATCACCGCTACACGGTGCAGAGCGGTCTGATCGGCGCCAACCTGCCGAACCACCGCACCCTGTTCACGCCGGAGGCGCAGGTCTACAAGCTCGAGGACGGCAAGGACAAGGTCGAGGTGCGGCTGCGGGCGACGACGCCGGAGGGCGTAGACGTCGTCAAGAGCCTCACCTTCCACCGCGGCAGCTACGTCGTCGACATCGCGCAGGAGGTCGAGAACAAGTCCGCCGCGCCGATCGCACCGCAGGGCTACTTCCACGTGACCCGCGACGGCAAGGCGCCGGCCGACGACCAGGCGATGGTCTCCACCTACACCGGCGTGGGCGTCTTCACCGACGCGTCCAAGCTCAAGCTGGTGAAGTTCGCCGACATGGACAAGGACAAGGCGGACTATCCGAAGCAGGCGAACGACGGCTGGATCGCGATGATCCAGCACTACTTCGTGTCGGCGCTGCTGCCGCCGGACAAGGCAGCGCGCGAGTACTACGCGGAGCGGGTTGCGGAGAACTACTACCGCGCCGGCGTGAAGCTGCCGCTGGCGGCGATCGAGCCGGGCGGCAAGGCCACCTCCGGCGTGCGCCTGTTCGCCGGACCCCAGGAGCAGAACGTACTACCGGCGGTCGCTCCGCATCTCGACCTGGTGGTCGACTACGGCTGGCTCACCGTCATCGCGGTGCCGCTGTTCTGGGTGCTCGAGTGGTTCCACGGCTGGCTCGGCAACTGGGGCCTGGCGATCATCGCGCTCACGGTGCTGATCAAGCTGATCTTCTTCCCGCTCTCGGCGGCGAGCTACAAGTCGATGGCGCGCATGAAGAAGGTCACTCCACGCCTGACCAAGATCCGCGAGATGTACGGCAACGACCGCGCCAAGATGAACCAGGCGATGATGGAGCTGTACAAGGAGGAGAAGATCAACCCGCTGGGAGGCTGCCTCCCGATCGTCGTCCAGATCCCGGTGTTCATCGCCCTGTACTGGGTGCTGCTGTCGTCGGTCGAGCTGCGCCAGGCGCCGTTCTTCGGCTGGATCACCGACCTGTCGAAGCAGGACCCCTTCTTCATCCTGCCGGCGCTGATGATGGGCTCGATGATCATCCAGACGAAGATGAGCCCCACGCCGCCCGACCCGGTGCAGGCGAAGGTGATGATGATCATGCCGTTCGCCTTCGGGGTGATGTTCTTCTTCTTCCCCGCGGGCCTGGTGCTCTATTGGCTCGTCAACAACATCCTGTCCATCGCGCAGCAATGGCAGATCACGCGCATGATCGAGGGCGGGAAGGACAAGCCGGCCGCGGCGAAGCGCTGAGCGCGGCCGACGCGATCGCCGCGATCGCCACCGCGCCCGGGCGCGCAGGCATCGGCGTGGTGCGCGTGTCCGGTCCGGCGCTCGGGCGCTTCGCGACCGGCCTGCTCGGACGCGCCCTCCCGCCCCGGCGCGCGACGCGCGCGGCGTTCCGCGACGCCGCAGGCGCGGCGATCGACGACGGCCTGGCGCTCTACTTCCCGGCCCCACACTCCTACACCGGCGAAGACGTGCTCGAGCTGCACGGGCACGGCGGGCCGGTCGTCCTGCAGATGCTGCTGCGACGCTGCTTCGAGCTCGGCGCCCGGCTCGCCGAGCCCGGCGAGTTCACCCGCCGGGCGTTCCTGAACGACAAGCTCGACCTCGCCCAGGCCGAGGCGGTGGCGGACGTCATCGAAGCGGCCACCGAGACCGCCGCGCGGTGCGCGGTGCGCAGCCTGCAAGGCGAGTTCTCGGCGGCGATCCACGGCCTGGTTGCGCAGCTGGTCGAGCTGCGCGCGCTGGTCGAGGCCACGCTCGACTTTCCGGAGGAAGAGGTGGATGCGCTCGACCGCGCCGATGCGCGCGGGCGGCTCGACCGGCTGCGCGCGGGGCTCGCCGACACGCTCGAGCGCGCGCGGCAGGGCAGCCTCCTGCGCACCGGCCTGCACGTGGTGATCGCCGGGCAGCCCAACGTGGGCAAGTCGAGCCTGCTGAACCGGCTCGCCGGCGAGGAGCTCGCCATCGTGACGCCGATTCCGGGCACCACCCGCGACACGATTCGCCAGGCGATCGAGCTCGAGGGCGTGCCGCTGCACCTCGTGGACACCGCGGGACTGCGCGACGCGACCGACGAGGTCGAGCGCCTCGGCGTCGCGCGCGCGTGGAGCGCCATCGCGCAAGCCGACCTCCTGCTGCTGGTCGTCGACGCCGCCGCGGGCGTCACGGCGGCCGACGAGGCGATCGCCGCACGCCTGCCCGGGCGCCTGCAGCGCGTCGTCGTGCACAACAAGATCGATCTGCTCGGCAGCGCCGCGCGCGTCGAACCGGGCGCCGACGCGACCACGATCCACCTGTCCGCGAAGACGGGGGCGGGTCTCGAGCTGCTGCGCGGGCACCTGCTCGAGCGCGTCGGATGGCATCCGGCCGGGGAGTCGCCCTTCATCGCGCGCGAGCGCCATCTCGCATGCCTGCGGCGGGCGTCGGAGCGCCTGGAGGCGGCCTCCGCGCTGGGCGACGCGGTCGAGCTGCTCGCCGAGGAGCTGCGCCTTGCGCAGGGCGAGCTCAACGCGATCACCGGCGAGTTCACCGCCGACGACCTGCTGGGCGAGATCTTCGCCCGCTTCTGCATCGGAAAGTAGCCTCGCCGCCGGCGCTTGTCACAAAGTGAAAAACCTGCGCCGGGAGGCGGCGCGGGCGCGGCGTCGGCGGGTGCTTTTCTGCTAGAGTCAGTCCCCTACCGGAGTCCAGCCGGCTTCCCGCCTCCCACCCGTGCAGCGAGTGCAGCGACGCGCGGGGAGCCGCATCCGTACCGCCAAGCAAACAGGGCCCCTGCGAGATGAACCAGCCATACGTTCCCCACATTCAGGTGCCGGACTACGTCCGCAACCGCCGGGCGATCGAGTGGGTTGCCGAGATCGCCGCGCTCACCAAGCCGGACGCGATCCACTGGTGCGACGGCACGCCGGCCGAGTACGACCGGCTGTGCGAGGAGATGGTCCGTAGCGGAACCCTGCTGCGCCTGAATCCGGAGCTGCGGCCGGGCAGCTTCCTCGCACGCTCCGACCCGACCGACGTCGCGCGGATGGAAGACCGCACCTTCATCTGCTCGCAGCAGAAGGACGACGCCGGCCCGACCAACAACTGGATGGCGCCGGCCGAGATGCGCGCCACCCTCGCGCAGCTCTTCGACGGCTGCATGCGGGGTCGCACGCTGTACGTCGTGCCGTTCTCGATGGGGCCGCTCGGCTCGCACATCGCGCAGATCGGGATCGAGCTGACCGATTCGCCGTACGTGGTCGTGAGCATGCGCGTGATGACGCGCATGACCGCGCGCGTCTGGGAGCTGCTCGGCGCCGAGGGCGAGTTCGTGCCGTGCGTGCACTCCGTGGGCGCGCCGCTCGCTGCGGGGCAGAAGGACGTCCCGTGGCCGTGCAACCGGGAGCACAAGTACATCGTCCATTTCCCCGAGACGCGCGAGATCTGGTCGTTCGGCTCGGGCTACGGCGGCAACGCGCTGCTGGGGAAAAAGTGCTTCAGCCTGCGCATCGCGTCGGTGATGGGCCGCGACCAGGGCTGGCTCGCCGAGCACATGCTCATCCTCGGCCTGACCGCGCCGAACGGCGAGAAGACCTACGTGAGCGCGGCGTTCCCGAGCGCGTGCGGAAAGACGAACTTCGCGATGCTGGTGCCGCCGCCCGCCTTTCCGGGCTGGAAGGTCACGACCATCGGCGAGGACATCGCCTGGATCAAGCCGGGCAAGGACGGACGCCTCTACGCGATCAACCCCGAGGCCGGCCTCTTCGGCGTCGCGCCGGGCACCTCGGCGAAGACGAACCCGAACTGCCTGAACGCGATCCGCTCGAACACGATCTTCACCAACGTCGCGCTCACGCCCGAGGGCGACGTGTGGTGGGAGGGCCTGACGGACGTACCGCCGCCGCACCTCACCGACTGGCAGGGGCAGCCGTGGACGCCGGAGTCGGGCCGCAAGGCGGCGCATCCCAACTCCCGCTTCACCGTGGCCGCGACGCAGCTCGCGTCGCTCGACCCGGAATGGGAGAACCCGGACGGCGTGCCGATCAGCGCGATGATCTTCGGCGGGCGGCGCTCGAACACCGTGCCGCTCGTCGTCGAGGCGCCGGACTGGGATGCGGGCGTGTACCTCGGGGCGACGATGGGATCGGAGACCACCGCGGCCGCGACCGGGAAGGTCGGCGTGGTGCGCCGCGACCCGATGGCGATGATCCCGTTCGTCGGCTACAACATGGCGGACTACTTCTCGCACTGGCTGAAAGTCGGTCGCGCAGCGGCGCACCGGCCGCGCGTCTTCCTGGTGAACTGGTTCCGCACCGATGCGGGCGGGAAGTTCGTCTGGCCGGGGTACGGGGAGAACATGCGCGTCCTGAAGTGGGTCGTCGAGCGCTGTCGCGGCCGCGCGCACGCCGCCGAGACGGCAATCGGATGGATCCCCGGCTACGACGACCTCGTCTGGACCGGCCTCGAACGGTTCTCGCGCGAGCAGTTTGCGTCGGCCACTTCGCTGCGCCACGACGAGTGGGCGGACGAGCTCGCACAGCACGACGATCTCTTCGCCAGACTCGGCACGCGCCTCCCGCGGGAACTGGTCCAGCGGCGGGAGGCGATCGGACGCGCGCTGCGCTGAACGTCGCCGGCCAGGATCGATACGGGGCCGCCGCACGCGGCCCCGTGCTTTTTCCCGGAGCGTGGGCACTACAATCCCGCCATGAACCGGGGCCGGGCGAAGAGGGCCGTCTTTCATCGCGATCCCCGCCACGACTACCCGGTAGCGGTCGGGGGCGACGGGCCCTACCTGATCGACGCAACGGGCAAGCGGTATCTCGACGGATCGGGCGGCGCCGTCGTTTCCTGCCTGGGGCACAGCGACGCGGCCATCGCTGCCGCCATTTCAGCCCAGGTTCGCCGCCTGCCGTTTGCGCATACCTCGTTTTTCACGAACGAGCCCATGGAGGCGTTGGCGACAGACCTCGTTGCCCACGCGCCCTCCGGGATTGGCCGAGCGTACTTCGTCGGGGACGGATCCGAGGCGATCGAAGCCGCCCTGAAGCTTGCTCGGCAGTACTTCCTCGAAGTCGGGGAGCCGCAGAGAACGAGAGTGATCGCTCGCCGACAGAGCTATCACGGAAACACGCTGGGCGCGCTTGCGGCAGGGGGTAACGCCGTGCGTCGGGCCCCTTTCGAGCCGCTGCTCGCGGACATGTCGCACGTTGCACCATGCTATCCGTACCGAGACCGGGCGCCAGGCGAGTCCCCGGAGCGTTACGGAGAGCGCCTCGCTCGGGAACTCGAGGGGGAGTTCGTTCGTCGTGGTCCGAAGTCAGTAATCGCTTTCATCGCGGAGACGGTCGGTGGTGCGACTTTGGGTGCGCAGCCGCCGGTGCCCGGTTACTTCGCCCGGGTGCGCGAGGTGTGCGATCGGCACGGCGTACTCCTCATCCTGGACGAAGTCATGTGCGGCATGGGGCGGTGCGGCACGCTGTACGCCTGTGAATCGGAGGGCGTCCGGCCCGACCTGATCGCGATTGGCAAAGGGCTCGCGGCCGGATATCAGCCAATCGGCGCGTTGCTCGTTCATGACCGGGTCTACCAGGCGGTCGTCGAAGGCAGTGGATTCTTTCAACACGGCCATACGTACAGCGGCCATCCGGTGGCATGCGCCGCGGCGCTCGCCGTTCAGACTGCGATCCGGGAGCGCAAGCTGCTGGATCAGGTGTGCTCGTCGGGCGCGCAGTTGGAGCGGCTGCTCGTCCAGCGTTTCGGCGACCACCCCCACGTCGGCGAGATCAGGGGGCGCGGTCTGCTCTGGGCCCTGGAACTCGTCGCCGATCGGACGACGAAGGCCCCGTTCGAGCCGGATCGGCGGGTGGCGGCGCGTTTGAAGCGCGTCGCTCTGGAGAACGGCCTTCTCTGTTATCCCATGCCGGGCACGATCGATGGTCGACGCGGCGATCATGTGCTGATCGCCCCGCCATACATCGTGTCGTTCGCACACCTCGAGGAACTGGTGGACAAGCTGGGGCGCTCGCTCGATCAGGTGCTTTGATGTTCCACGTGGAACGTCCGTCCCGCGACGCCGGAGCATGTTCCACGTGAAACATCGGGAGCGAACCGGCGTCCGAGACGCGGCGCGCGCTTGATGCGCCAGGGGGAGGGGGTACAATCCGCGCTCCCGGCAGGTCCCCGCGATGCATTTTCCGGATCAGTTCGATGTCCTCGTCGTCGGCGGCGGCCACGCCGGCACCGAGGCCGCATTGGCGGCGGCCCGGATCGGGGCCAAGACGCTTCTTCTGACGCATAGCATCGAGACGCTTGGCCAGATGTCCTGCAATCCCTCCATCGGCGGGATTGGCAAGGGGCATCTCGTCAAGGAGATCGATGCACTCGGCGGCGCAATGGCCCTCGCAACCGACGAGGCGGGCATCCAATTCCGGATCCTGAACGCCAGCAAGGGCCCCGCCGTTCGTGCCACCCGCGCCCAGGCCGACCGCGTGCTCTATCGGCGGGCAATTCGGCGACGTCTCGAGCGTCAGCCCAATCTCACCCTGTTTCAGCAGCCCGTCGATGATTTGGTGCTGGACGGGGATCGCGTCGTCGGGGCGGTCACTCAGCTCGGAATTCGCTTTAGCGCGCACGCGGTCGTGCTGACCACCGGGACCTTTCTGGCGGGCCTGATTCACGTCGGCCTCGAGCACTATGCCGCCGGACGGGCGGGCGATCCGCCCGCGATTCGGCTGGCCGCACGGCTGCGTGAGCTGCGTCTGCCCGCCGGGCGTTTGAAGACCGGTACGCCCCCGCGGCTCGACGGTCGCACGATCGACTTTTCCATTCTGGAGACTCAACCGGGCGATGATCCGCCGCCAGTCTTCTCCTTCATGGGCGATCGCGCGATGCACCCGGCCCAGCGGCCCTGCTGGGTGACGCACACCAATCCGCGCACGCACGAGATCATCCGCGGCGGTCTCGACCGGTCACCGATGTACACCGGCAAGATCGAGGGAGTGGGTCCCCGATATTGCCCGTCCATCGAAGACAAGATCCATCGCTTCGCCGGCAAGCCGAGCCATCAGGTGTTTCTCGAGCCGGAGGGGCTGGAGACCGACGAGATCTATCCGAACGGGATCTCCACCAGCCTGCCGTTCGATATCCAACTCGAATTAGTACGTTCAATCAAAGGGTTGGAGAGAGCTCAGATCGTTCGGCCAGGGTACGCGATCGAGTACGACTACTTTGATCCGCGCGCGCTGAAAGCCTCCCTCGAAACAAAGGCGATCGCCGGGTTGTTCTTCGCGGGTCAGATCAACGGTACGACGGGTTACGAGGAGGCCGCGGCGCAGGGGGTCCTGGCCGG
>WBZO01001983.1_pt1 | contig 28758 bp, 21 predicted proteins | sample 5204261 | NCBI WGS metagenome assembly WBZO01 (sample SAMN12412400, study PRJNA552823) | activated sludge metagenome | isolation source: activated sludge from anammox sidestream of wastewater treatment plant... | place: USA: North Carolina | collected 2017-09
GTGTCGCCGGTCCATTGGCTTTCGATGCGTTTTCCGAAATCGGTAACACCAATAAAAATATCTCCATCACCCTCATTTGTCTGAATGACCTGCGGTATCTTTTCGCTCCCGAGCTGTATCAACATATTTGTTCGCAGGTCATAAACAGCGAGATAATTTCTTTGAAGGTCATTTCGCAATCTTGCCGGGTTTGTCTGCACCGTTTGCAAATAATCATCCTTATAATTCCAGATATCCACTTTCACAAGATCAATATCTATCAGGGAAGTGTCTTTCGGAGGTTCTATCGGTGCCGTGCCAAAGAACAAACGGTTCCCACTCTTGCTAAAATTCGGATGGCTGAATTCGCTTACGGTCATGCCCAGCATCATACCCGGTGAATTTTTATCTGCGACCAGTACCGCACTGTCCATACCCTCTTTAAAATACCATAGCTTGTAAAACTTCTGCAAAGCTTTTGGCGCCGCATCCCTTTCAGCCAGGTAGGCCACCTGCGATCCGTCATCATTCATGGTAAAGTTTCTGAAATCATTTCCTCCCCTGCTCAGAGTGTCGGTTACGTTCAGTGAAAGATCATAAAGAAGAACAGCGGGATAACTTAAAGAATCTTTTGGGTCTTTGGCGGACAATAACAATAATTTTCTCCCCGACTTATTGAAGTAATAATCTTTAATATTCTTAAACACCATTTCGTTGCCGCCATATAAATTTCTTAATACAAGACCAGGATCTTCAGCAGTCTTATTATTCTTTGAACTGTCTTTTTTTGATTCCTGCTGATAAGCGAGCCATCCTGCAGCTTTTTCAGGGGTTTTAAAATTTTTGATACCCGCTATTTTGTAAATCTCCTCTTTGCCCAATTCAATAATACCCAAACTGTCTTTAGGTATTTCCAATTGCTTGTCCTTCCCTCCATTCACTTTTCCTTTTTGGATCCACGCTTCCCGGAGATCTTTATACATGGGGCGTATTCTGAAAACAACAAAACGGCTGTCCTGCGTGATCAAAGCATCCTTACTGTGCTCCACTTCTTTCTTGTATTTTCCATCTGCTGACTGTAAGATCAGGGTGGTATCTCCCACCTGCGGGCAAACCGTATAGACAATCCATTTACCATCATTACTGATCATCTTTTCACCAATACTCTGCCAGCCGTCATATACAGAATGGTCAAGCGGTCTCTTTTGTGCAGCAGATATAATAAATGCGAAAAGTAAAAAGTGAAAAGCAAATACCTTTTTCATCAATATAAAATTTGGATGCTTTAAAGATAAGAGGAAAACTAAAACCTGCTTTATTTTTCTCCGTACACCAATCCATATTGCCATAATTTTTTTTTCATGGCCAGATATTGATATTTGCACGCTCTGATATTTTTCTTTTGCAGGTCGGAAAATCTTCTTGATGAAATGAACTCTTTCCACCGGGTGTAAAAAGATGCCAGGAAATAAAACCGGTATAACCGGGAAGATGACCCCGAAACATATTTTGAAATATCCCGGGAACTGATCCGGGAAAAGCCTTCTTCTTTCAAGAATTCACAAAAGCATTCCATTGATTCCAGGTAGTTTACCTGCCAGCCATCCAGCCATTGACGGATGAAAGGATGCTCATTGTTTTCCTTCTGTGTCACAAAGCCATCAGCCACTACAAGCCTCCCGCCGGGTTTCAACAACCGGTAAGCCTCTTTTATAAATTTTGCTTTATCATCCGCATAGCAGATGCTTTCACAGCCCCAGATGACATCGAAACTGTTATCAGGAAAACCGGTAGCACAGTAGTCCATCACTCTAATATCAACGATATGGCCGACATTCTTCGTCCGTGCATTTTCAACAGCCTTTTTCTGTTGCCGGTCACTAAGAGTAATCCCGGACACTTTACATCCGTATCTCAAAGCGAGAAAGATACTGCTTCCTCCCACCCCGCAGCCGGCATCGAGCACCACATCGGATGGACGAATCTTTACAGTGTCAGCCATCACCTCATTCATTCTTGCAAGAGATTCCGGAAAAGAATTCACTGTTTCATCCCAATAACCGTAATGTATGGCCAGGCTGTTATTCAGATCCCATGCATCCTTATATGCATTTTCACTGGCCTGGTAATAATCAACGATCTGCTGATGATAACGGGAAAGATTCATTTTATTTCAATTGTTTTCCCTGTTTTGATAATAGGATAGCATGAAATATCAAAGACGCAGCTATAAATGAAAGGCCAAGGAAAAAAGACCATCCCAGTTCTTTGTTTTCTCCGAATAAAATAAAAGCGATGATGATACCATACACCGGCTCCAGGTTGAAGGTAAGATTAACGGTGAAGGCGCTGAGCTTTTTTAATGAATAACCCGTCAGTTGAAATGCCAGCACCGAACAGAACCAACCGAGAATCAGCAGCCAGATCCAATCTGCTGTATCCGGTACTAAATAATCAGTGGGAAAATAATGCAGATAGAGCGGCATCAGTAAAGTAAGATAAAAAAATGCACCGCTTAACTGGTAGGTAATGGCCGTTTCAGGATTAATTCTTTGTACAAACCGCCTGAGCAGGATAATGGAAAAGGTCAATAAGACCGAACAGGTGATACCAAGAATAATTCCTGTTTTGTATTTGGGATCGAAATGAAAGATGATATAAATACCCAGTATGGTCAGTAATCCCAGTAACAATTCAGTACGGTTGATCCTTTTCTTTTCCAATAAAGGCTCAAACACTGCAGTAAAAAAGCCTACTGAAGAAAAACAGACCAGGGCCACCGAGACATTGGATTGTTTGATAGATCCGTAAAAAGTGACCCAATGCAATGCAGAAAGCAACCCTATCAACGATAATTTCAAGGCATCTTTCAGGGAAATAGCTTTTAGTTTTTTTAAGAAGTAATACAGGATCCACATGGAGAATACCGTAATGAGCAAGCGATACCAGACCAGCAATCCTTCATTCAAATTGATCAGCCGTCCGAAAGGCCCTGTAAATCCTGCAAGAAATACAGCAATGTGAAGCTGAACAAAAGATTTCTTCATTAAGCGTGCAAACTAAGAAAAAAGAAACAAGATACAAGAGGTGAATTCCGGTCAAAATAGCTGATAAAAAAATTTATGACTTTGTATCAGCCAGCATCTTTTCTGAATGCGGCTTGTTGGTTTGGGAAGAAACGGTTATCCCGTTGCCTGAGTTCTTCACTTTTCTGCGGTACCGTGTGAAAAGGCTGTACCAACGCAGTTTCAACACACCCAGGATCCCTTCTTTCACTATTCCTCTGTTCATTTTGGAAGTGCCCTGAGTGCGGTCCTGAAACATTATAGGGATCTCTTTTATTTTGAAGTGAAGCTTCCAGGCTGCAAACTTCATTTCTATCTGGAATGCATACCCTACAAAATGGATTTCGTCAAGATTGATCGTTTCCAGCACTTCTTTGCGGTAGCAAATGAACCCGGCAGTCGGGTCTTTAACAGGCATCCAGGTGATCATGCGGGTATAAAAAGAGGCTCCTTTTGATAAAAGAATGCGGTTCCGTGGCCAGTTGATAAATCCTCCCCCTTTAATATACCGGGAGCCTACGGCGAGGTCAGCCCCTTCATTTTTGCAAGCGTTGTAAAGGCGTGGCAGGTCTTTCGGGTCATGAGAGAAATCCGCATCCATTTCAAAGATGAACTGATAATCGTTGGCGATAGCCCATTTGAATCCATGAATGTAGGCTGTGCCTAATCCCTGCTTTCCCCGTCTTTCTTCAAGGAACAATTGCCCGGGAAACTTTAACTGCAAATCTTTTACCAGACCGGCCGTACCATCAGGGGATGCATCATCTATTACCAAAATGTGAAAGCCTTCATTTAATCCGAAGATCGCATGGAGAATAGCGCTGATATTCTCTTTTTCATTATAAGTTGGTATAACAACTAATTTTTCCACAAAGGATTTCCGATTGGAGAAAACGAATTTACAAAAAACGCAACAGATACTGTGTCAAACTTATACAGATGTTGCCGGTAAGGTTATCCTTTTTTCAGCATGGTACGGGTGTAGATCTCTGTCAGTTTTTGCTTGGTGTGCTGAGGAAAATCGCCCTTCATCATCCAGTCATAATACTGAGGCTCGGCTTTTAGTACTTCAGATACCGGACGGCCTTTATGTTTACCGAAGTTGAAGATTTCCACCCCGTTTTCGAAGATGAATCTGCGGGCAAAATCAACGATCGTTTCTTCACCGATTGCTTTCAGTACTGAGTCAACAGAATTTCCCAATGCAGGATAACGCTCCAGTTGGGCCAGTAATATTTCATAAGTGGCGGCAGCATCTACTTCTGCACTGTGAGCTCCTTCCAGTTTCTTATTACAATAAAATTTATAGGCTGCGCTCAAAGTGCGCTGCTCCATCTGGTGAAAGATCTTCTGTACATCTATCAGCTTTCTGCCTTTCATGTCAAACTCAACCTGTACTCTTAAGAATTCTTCCATTAAAAGAGGTATGTCAAATCGGTTTGAATTATAGCCGGCAATATCACATCCATCCAGCATTTGCTTTAGTTCATGGGCGGCTTGTTTGAAAGTGGGGGCGTCTTTCACCATTTCATCCGTGATTCCATGTACTTCACTGGAGGCCGCAGGAATCGGCATTTCCGGATTAATGATCTTTCTTTTGATGCTTTTGGTGCCATCCGGCAAAATTTTCACTATGGCAATCTCAACGATCCGGTCTGTTCCAAGGTTAGTGCCGGTAGTTTCAAGATCAATAAAGGCAATCGGTTTAGTTAATTGCAACATAAGATATATGGTTGTTCTATTCCCAGATTCGGAGCGGCAAAGATAAAGGTTTGTATTATCTTTAAATACGAATTTAGATATTCAAAAGCCGGAATCAGGTAAGTTTAGCGGAGATTGTATCTTTATAAAATAATTACCGGATTTTACCGTTACACCATTAATACTATTTAAATGAAAAATAAAGTTTCTGCAATCATAATGCTGATCGTCCTGGCAATGGTTTTCAGTTCCTGCTTCTCTTCCCGCAGCAGGTATGGATGCCCCAATAATCCGCAATACTCCGGACGCTACAGATAGAGTTCGCCACTTATGTAGCCCAAAATTTTTTGTAGATAGAAGGCCTATAACAAAGGGATCTTTACCGTAAGAGTACATCCTTTACCCGGAGCGGTATCAAGAGTTACTGTGCCATCATAAAACCCGGCCCGGTCATATATCCCCGATAAACCTACCCCTGTCCGGGTGTGTGCCGCATCAAAGCCTATCCCGTTATCCTTAATGGAAAGGGCTACATGGTCCGAATGGCACCTGAGAGTGATCTGTGCTTCCGTAGCCTTACTGTAGTTGAGGATATTTTTCATCTGCTCCTGAAGTATCCTGAATAGAGTGATCTTCTGGCCGGGGCTCAGCAGGTCACATCCGGCATCATGATCGAATTTTACGCTGAGCTTTCCTGAGGAATTAATATCCTCGGCCAGTTTGCAAAACACTTCAACAAGGCTCTTGTTTTTCATCCAGGGCGCCGACAGTTCCCGTGACAATTTCCTGATCTCTTCAATGGCTTCAAGAATGTATTCCACACTCTTTTCCTTTGCTTCACGTTCTTCCTTATCTGCAGGGTCTATCATTTCCATAAAGAGTTTTGCCGTGGTCAGTATCTGGTTCACGTTATCATGAAGCTCCTGCCCTATCCTTCTGCGTTCTCTTTCCTGGGCTTTAATGACCGATTCCGTGATCTTCTTTTGACGTTGTTCCTTTTCTTCCGTTAACTGGTCTCTGAGATGCTTCACTTCGGTCATATCCTGGAGAGAGCCGATCATCTTTACCGGCAATTCATTTTCATAAACAATAAATCCCCGGTTATACATCGGCCTGTATTCCCCATCGCTGCATTTAAAGCGGTATTCATCTTCCCAAAACAATTTTTTCTGATCAATGGTCTCCTTGACCTTTTCGTTCACACTCTCTCTGTCATCAGGATGAATGCGCCGTAACCACCAGGAAATACCTTTATTCTCTTCTTTCGGATAACCTATCATCTCGAGCAGATTCTCATTTTGAAATATTGCGCCTGTCAGGAGATCCCATTCCCAGATTGCATTACTGACTGTCCGGTTAAAATTCAACAACCGGTCATTGGTTTCCCTTAGTTGTTTTACCAGTTGATATTTATCTGCCAGGCTCACCGAATGCCCTCCGAGCAGCATTTTTCCGGAAGGACTCTCAATCGGAAAAATGTCCACATGAAAAACCAGTTCAGATCCATCAGCAAGCTCCACTTTATCTTCGAATTCGACAGGCTCCCCGGTCTTTAAGACCTCGATATGCTTTTCATAAAGAGACTTGAACACAGCTTCGGGAATCAGTTCAGCTATCTTCTTTCCTTCGGAGTTTTCTTTTTTGATACCAAAGTAATCGTAAAATGAGCGGCTGGCATAGATAAGCGTTTCTTCTTCATCAATTATCCAGGCATGATTGGGTGTTCTGTCAATAAAAATCTTGAAAATAGTATCCAGCTCGTTTAGTTGAAGAGATAATCTTTTTTCTTCTGTAACATCAATAATATTGGAAACAACAGAACAAGACGTTTTCCCGTCTTGTTCAAAAAGAGGTTGCGAATCGAAAAGAATCCAACGCTTTTCTCCATCTGCCATCGTGATGACCAAAGTTTCTTCCTGCAACTTACCGGTGCGTAATGCTTTCATGACCGGATTATTGCTATAAAGAACCTTCTCTCCTTTTTCGTTTGTGATGTTCCAGAAATTATTCCATAGCTCTTCTATGTTGTAGAATTGGTAAAGGCGGGATTGTGTGGTGTGCAATATCTCCGTTGCCTTTGTATTAGCAAATATCAGGTCGCCATTGGCATCATTAAAAAGAATGCCTGCATTTAAATTCTCAACTATTTTCTGATAATTCCCTGCTCCAACTTTGCCAAAATCGGGTAGTTTCATTTTCTCACACTTTAAATTTTCTTTTCGATTTTCCTTGCACACATCATGTTGTTACCGGATCAATTAACCGATCAATTAAAATAGTTAACTTGTTAAAACTACTTAGAATATCTTTTTCACATAAACATTTTTTTATCCGGATGAGTCAAACGAATTCTCTCCGGTAAATGATATTAGACCACCGGGAACAGATAAAGTCGTTTGAACATACTTTGATGACTATTCCGGATAGTACAGAATAACAGATTGATGAACTATACAACAGTATCATCTTTCAAAGTTAAAAAGATCTCAAGGCTTCATGGCCACTGTAATTCCGTAATGAGGGAATGACTGATAAATTTCAAATAAAATAACACATCTGGTGTTCTTTTGTAATACAAAATTATGGCAAAATCCTTCTTATTGATCATAATTGTTATTAGAGATATTTCTGATAATATCTGAAACCTGTAAAAACTCATTCGACTTGTCCAGAAAATAATCAGCGCCTAAATCATAACATGCTTTTCTGTAATATTCATCTCCGTGATTTGAGATCATGATTACTTTGGAATTCAAATCAGATCCTTTGATCCATCGCAACAGATCAAGTCCGCTTTTCCCCGGCAGGTTGATATCCAGCAATACCAGGTCAGGTCTTTCTTCCAGGCGTTTTACGGCTTCATCATAATCGGCGGCTACATTGATATATCCGATATTATCAAGATCTTCGATCATATTGACAATCCTTTTGACAAAGTCAATATTGTCATCCACAATTAATATGATCAGTTTGTCTATCTGCACCATAATGCTTTCCTCATCAAAGTACTACCGCTACCCTGAAAATAAAATAGTAGGGAAATGCGTAATCGTGTACGGCAAAAGAAGAAAGTGATGTAGTAGCATCGCCACAAATATTCAGATGATCTTGTTTTCTAAGGCATAGCGAGCCAACTCTGCATTGGATTTCATGTTCATTTTTTCCATGACCCTGGACCGGTATGTGCTGATGGTAGTGGCGCTGAGAGAAAGTTGTTCCGCAATTTCTGTGACTGTTCTGCCGACCGCCAACAGTTTAAATACATCAAACTCCCTGTCGGATAAAAGTTCATGCGGCTTTTTTTCAGAATCAGGATTGAAAGATTCTGCTAATTTTTCGGCGACTCTAGGAGTAATATATTTTCTGCCGGATAAAACAGTCTTTATTGCCTTGATCAGTTCTTCATGAACGGTTTCTTTTGCCAGGTACCCGGAAGCCCCGGCTTTCAACACACGCAATCCATATTGGTCTTCCGGATACATGCTTAATATCAGTACCGGAAGCTTGGGGTTCATGTGCCTGATCTGGCTCAAAGCATCAAGGCCACTTCTTCCCGGCATGTTCATATCACAGATCACTACATCCCAATCTCCATGAGAGACTTCTGCCACCAGGGCTTCTGCATCATGAACTTCGCCGACTTTAGAAAAAGGATATTCTTCCATGATGATTTGTTTCAACCCCCGCCGCACTATGGCATGATCGTCTGCAATTAAAATCCTAATCATTAAAAGTGATTTAGTTTCAATTAATTTTCCCAGGAACAGGGAACGGATACTACAATTTTAGTTCCTTTCCCCGGTTTACTTTTCACCTCATATTTTCCACCCATCATAAATGTACGTTCTTCCATTCCTAAAATTCCCAAAGTCTTTTTTATTCTGGCTCTTTCGATCTCAAATCCTTCACCGTCATCTTTGATAGACAACTGTATATTTCCATTATCAGACTGTATCGCCACATCAACTTTATGAGCTTTGGCATGTCTGGCCACATTGGTCAGTGATTCCTGGAAGATCCTGAAAAGGCCTGTCCTTATGGGATTCGGCAAATTAAGATCCTCTGAAGTTGTTTTAAAATTTGTTTTAACGGAAGCCCTCTTCTCAAATTCTTTCAGATACCATTCCATCGCCGGCACCAGTCCCATATCATCCAGCAAACTCGGCCTGAGTTCTGAAGATATCCGCCTGATCGTCTTAACTGTGGTGTCGATCAGATTTAATAAATCGTCCAGCTTTTGTTTTACAATTTCATCTTTGTCCCCCAACTTTTTACTCAGCCAGGAAACATCCATTTTCAATACGGTCAATTGCTGTCCCAGTTCATCATGTATTTCTCTTGCTATGTTCGTTCGTTCTTCTTCACGAATATTTTGCAAGTGCTTTGACAAGCGTCGGATCGCATCATAAGAATCTTCGAGTTTTTCTGCCGATTTTTTCTGTTCAGAAATATCAACTCCAAATCCCAAAACACAAAACTCCGACTCATAAAATATTTTCACGCCATTGAAATAAAAAGGTATCCGCTTTTTGTCTTTGGTAACAATATGTGATTCTATGACGATATCGCCTTCTGCAAATATTTTTTGAATACTTTCTTTAATATATTCCACCTCATCCTCTCCAAAGAACTGTACCGGTGACATCTTCGCAATTTCATCATGAGAATATCCCGATATCTCTTCCAGATGCTTATTCCATCTCAGCATTACCCCCTTTTGATTATAGAGATAAAATACCCCGGGCAAGCTTTCAATGATCTGATCGGATAATTCTTTGGCGATCCTTATCTCTTTTTCAGCTTTCTTTCGGTCAGTTATGTCTAATACAGAGCCGATGATTGCCGGCTTACCTATATAATCCGTTCTGCTGCCAAATGCCTCAACAGGTATCACCGTGCCGTCTTTTTTTACAAATTCGATCTCATAGTGAGTGCTTTTCAGATAACCTTCCAGGCGCAAACGAATATTCTCTTCCACCAGGTTCCAGTAATCGGGATGCACCATTTTCCTGATCGGGAAATTGTCCATCATTTCAGAAACGGTATAGCCCATCATCTCCGCTAACCGGGGATTTACATAAGCAAGCATCCCATCCTGAATGATATAAACTCCGACCAGTGATGCTTCCACCAGGTTTCTGAATTTAGCCTCAGCTTCTATTAATTCCTTTTCCACTCTTTTTCTTTCCGTAATATCCACCATGCTCCCCATCTTTTTCTGGGGCTCGCCTTTTTCATTTCTGAGAATGAACGTACGGTCATAGATATACCTGTATTCGGGTGAGCCATAAGGCTTGAATCTGTATTCTGAAGTAAAAATATTTTTTTCTGATTTTAATGAGTTGACCTGGCTTTCTTTCATTTTTGCCCTTTCATCCGGGTGTATGAACTCCAGCCACAGGTCTTCGGTTGGCACCGGATCATTGACCGTAAGTCCGTATAATCTCTGATGTGTTTCATTGGCCCACAATTCTCCGGTTTCAAGATCCCATTCCCATAATGCATCATTGACGGCAAGGCTGATCATTTCAAAACGATTGACAGACTGTTGCAGTTTTTCGTCAGCAGCTTTCTTTTCTGTTATGTCCCTGGTATAAACATAAACACCATAAATACTCCCTTCATCATCTTTGACCGGGAACATACTTACCAGGTACCATGCTAAATGGCCGGGCACATTTACCAACGCTTCATATTCCAAAGTTTCGCCCTTTAAAACCTTTTGAAGCCTTTCCTGTAATATGTCTTTATTCGACTCGGGTGTCAGATCAGTTATATTGCCTCCCAGGTCCACCGGCTTACCCCAAAAAGTTGAAAGACTTTTCTTAGCAAGTTCGTTGATTAAAATGATCGTGCCTTGTTTGTCCAACACATAAAACATATCCCCGTAGCTGGACAATACCTGTCTTAATTTTTTTTCAGATTCTTTTAAAGCATCTTCAGTTTGCCTTTGGAGCTGGATATCATGCACCAGTGCAATAAAAAAGCCGATCTTACCCGTTGCCTGATCATGATAGCCTGTTAGATTTACTTCCACCCAGAAATAGTCTCCATTCTTTTTCCGGTATCTTTTTTCAAATACGTAGTTAGAGGTTTCACCACGGATAATGCCATCCAGCAATTCCATTTCAACCGTTAAGTCGTCCGGATGGCTGAAGTCAGAAAAGTGTTGCCCTATCAGTTCTTCCCGGGAAAAACCCATCATATCGCATAAAGTCTTATTAACGTTGATCAACCTCCCTTCAGGGGATGCCCAACCGACTCCCATGATCCTGTTTTCCACCACCATCCTGTTATTGAATTCGCTGTTTCTTAATGCCTCCTCTGCCTTTTTTCTTTCTGTGATATCTCTGTTTATGGATATAATACGGCCATCGGTAAGCATTCTGGATGTACTTTCAATAGCTAACAAGGCGCCATCATTCTTTTTTATTCTTCTTTCGTTCAGCAGCCGTTCACCGAGCTTCAATCGCTCAACTGCATCCTGCATCTGATGTTCAGTTTCCTGTATAACAATTTCCCTGATATTCATTTTCAGCAATTCCTCTTTTGAATATCCCGTCATTGTGCAGGAACTGTCATTTACTTCAAGGAGTTCGCCTTCTTTATTGGTGATAACAATGGCATCCGAAGCCTGTTCCACCAGTGTACGGAATCTTTCTTCGCTTTTCCTGAACTCATTCGTCCGTTCATCAACCTTTTTTTGCAACTGATTATTATAATCTTTTAACTGATTCTCCAGCCTTCTGCTTAAAGAATAATTCAGCATAAAATTCCGGATAATCAGAAAAATAAAAAATATTGAAAAAAGCACTGAAGCCATCAGGATATACCTCAGATGCAATATATCATGAGCGTTTGCCACAATTCTTCTTTTAAGCATTTGCATAATCTCGGACTGCAACTTTCCGTTATAATTAAAGATCTTGCTGAAATACCCGTAAGTCCGGGATCTATCTAAAATCTGTTCCCCGTTTTTTGAAGTCAATCCCAATGAAATGATCTCTGAAGAAAGAGTAACACGTTTGTTTACATAATAAGTCAGTGAATCCAATAAAGGCTTAAGCTCTTCTTCTGTTTTCAGGGTATTTTTCAACGAATCAAAAACCTTTATGATATTAGTTAAGGAAGAGTCTGTCAGCGTCAGGCTGCCCGTATCTTTTGCACGGGCATATTCGCCCAGGGATTCTCTATGAAAATGAGCAGCATTTTCCAGATTATTTATCTGGCTTACATACTGTAATCCTGAATTGGCAAATAGGGAAGCCCTTCTCTCTTTCCCGTTCAGCCTGATCATAAGATAAATGACGGCCACAATAAACATTGCCAGCACCAGGATCAAAGGAGGAAGCGATTTCAGGTATTTCTTTTTCATGAGAAAGACTGAAATATTAAAAAAAAATTGGTACGAAAATATTTATATTAAAGATACTGACAAGCTGATAAAATTAAAATCTTTACCCTTTCAGATACTTTTAAGAGAAAAGTCATTAATAACAGTGTGAGAAGTAAAATATAAGAACTAATTTTTCCCTTTGCTTACATACCATGAGAATTTACAAAATTAACAAGGGCTGCTGTATTTTTTAATTGCAGTTTCTTCAAAATATTATAACGGTGCACTTCAACTGTCTTCAACGAAATTTCAAGTTTCTCTCCTATCTCACGTGATGAAAAGCCGCTCTTAATCAGTTCGGCGATGTCCAGTTCGCGGCGTGACAAAGAGTTAAGGTCCGGCTGACCGGCATCATCCAGCTCATGCAGCGCAATAATATCTTTTACTTCATTACAAATATATTTACGCCCATTATACACTTCAAGGATCGCCTCCATCAATTCTTCTTTCGATGAGTTCTTGGTAACATAACCCATTCCACCGCTTTGAATCATTTTTTTTGCGTACACCGGCATGCTGTGCATGGATACGCCGATTACTTTTGATGTGGGTGAATCTTTCAAAATCAGTTTCGTTGCTTCAAAGCCATTGATGGGCGTCATATTGATATCCATCAAAACAATATCCGGTTTTTTATCCTTTGCCATTTCTACGGCATCATTACCATTGCTGCTTTCAGCGATCACTTTGAATCGGGGATCGCTGTTAAGGACAAATGCCCAGGAATCTCTGACCAGCTTGTGGTCATCCACTAATAGAATGGTGATCTTGCTCATAGTAGTAATTTACTGTGGTAAAACTAAGACTAAAGCGGGCTTTTGAATGAGGGTAAATATCTATTTTAAATGTAGTATGACGACTACAATGTTTGGAAACACTTCTTCTGTAACTTCCGCAAAACAGAAAAAGCAAAACATCAGAAATGAATGCTGAATCAGGACAAAAAAATTAAAGAATAATCAACAACGCATGCCGGCTTTCACAAACTTACCCCACGTTTCCAGGGTATAAAATCATCCTGATTTAGCTGAACAGCTTTGGGCACCACTTCACCGCCGGCAGCCATGATACAATACTCAAGGAGTTCTTCACCTACTTCTTCAATTGTTTTTTCTCCATCTATGATAGTACCTGCATTAATGTCAATGATATCTCCCATTCTTTTTAATAATGAAGTATTCGTGGAGATTTTTATGACCGGGCATACAGGATTGCCGGTAGGTGTTCCCAACCCGGTTGTGAACAGTATCAGAGTGGCTCCTGCCGCTGCCTTGCCGGTCGTTGCTTCCACATCATTTCCCGGAGTGCACACCAAACTCAATCCCGGTTTGGTAGCCTGTTCGGTATAATCCAAAACATCTGCTACAGGAGATGTGCCGCCTTTTTTTGCAGCGCCGTTGCTTTTTATGGCATCGGTGATCAGCCCATCCCTGATATTTCCCGGGGAAGGATTATTTTCAAATCCGGATCCCACTCTGTGTGCTTCTTCATTATATCCGGTCATGAGACGAATAAATTTTTTTGCTGCGGCTTCATCTTTTGTTCTGTCGATCAGTTGTTGTTCTGCTCCGCACAATTCGGGGAATTCAGCCAGCAAAACTTTTCCGCCCAGTGCAACAAGCAGATCGGAGCAATAACCGACGGCAGGATTGGCTGAAATACCGCTGAACCCGTCGCTGCCACCACATTTTACGCCGATCACCAGCTTATCCAATGACGCAGGTTTCCTTTCCTGTTTGTTTGCTTCTATCAATCCAAGAAAAGTTTTCCGTATAGCTTCAGTAATCAATTGCTCCTCACTTTGCAAACGCTGTTGTTCGAAAATGTAAAGAGGCTTATCAAAAGAAGGATTCCGTTCTTTGAGATAATTTAAAAAGTCTCTCAGTTGCAGATGCTGACATCCCAGGCTTAAAACAGTGACTCCTGCTACATTCGGATGATCTGCATAAGCAGCCAGCAATCTGCCCAATGTTTCCGCGTCCTGTCTTGTGCCGCCACAACCACCGGTGTGATTTAAAAATTTTATTCCATCCACATTTTTAAAAATGCGATTCGTATTGATCAAAGATTCTCCGATCTCAAGGTCAATAGTATCAAGGTTGGCTCCGCTTTTATACTGTTCCACTAAATAACGTGTCTTCTGTTTGTATTTACCGGTAACCGCATAACCCAATTCATTATGCAAGGCTTCGCGGATCACATCCATATTCCGGTTTTCACAAAATACCGTAGGGATAAAAAGCCAGTAATTAGCGGTACCTACCCTGCCATCGCTCCGGTGATAACCGTTAAAAGTTCTCCCGGCAAACTTTGAAACATCAGGAGCTTTCCATTCATAATGATACGGGCGGTAATGATAAGGCGCTGCTGCATGTTTCACATTATCAGTGGTCATCAAACCACCTTTGGGTGCGCTATGCTGCATGGCGCCCACCAATACTCCATACATGATCACTTTGTCGCCTTCTTTCATTTCCTGTGTAAAGAACTTATGTTTGGCAGGCACATTATTGGTAAGAACATATTCATCGCCATCATAAGCGATCCTTTCGCCTTTGTTCAGGTTTTGTAAAGCGACGATCACATTATCATCAGGATGGATCTTTAAAATTCGTTGCATAGATTTATTTTACTTCGTGATTATTTTTCTTCAGCCGCATTCTTTGAGCGGTTCATTTTTTTGAAATGTTTTAGCCTCCCTGCTATCACATCCTGCACATTCACATTGTTGATTTTGCTTTCCAGCCATGAGATCACATCCAAATAGGCAAAGGCCCTGCTCTCCAGAGGATTTCCTTCATATTTTTTCAGGGTAGCCAACAACTTTTCAAACTCAGGCCGGATGGCATGCGCCCCGATGGTAAACGATCTTCTTAAAAAAGCAAACATCTCTTCTTCCACCTTACTCAGGTTTTGCATTTTTGCCATATAGCGGTACACAGATCTGGTAAGATACTCCAGCAGATCAAAATTCCCTAACTCATAATGTGCAATCAGATGCAATAAGCGGGCATAACACTGCAGGTCAATCCAGAGATCGCTTTTCAGGTTGATGATCTTATTAAGATAGTCAATGGCTTTTTCGTTATTGCCGCTGCCGAAATAAAGGCAGGCGATCTTGTAATAAAATACCAGGACCCTGTGTTCATCAAGATAGATACCGTATTTTTTCAGCATCTCTTCCAGGAAAGGAACCAGCCTCAGCCCTTTGGTGAAAGTGCCTCTCAGAAAATACAGATTAATGCGGGCAGTGTACAGATACACATAGGTCAGGATACGGTTGTTCTCGTTTTGCTGCACCAGTTTGGTGTTGGCAAAACTTTCAAATTTTCTGATGGCCTCATGTAATTTTTTTTCATGCAGCAAATAAAAAAGAGCATTCATCATGTTGTGCATGCCCTTGATATAGGCAGCCGTTTCTATGGCCAATACTTCCGGATACTCCTGAAAAAGGTCAACCCATTTTTTTGAATACCGGTAATACTGTAAAAAATCCCTTCGAATGGAAGCATACCAGCAATAACATTGGCAGAGGTATAGTTTTTCATAAAAACTTTCAGCTTTATATGTCCCTGCCGGCAAGTGTTTTTCAAAAAAAGAACGGATCTCATTCAGGTCATTTTGATTTCTTGCATGGCCATGCTTGATGTACCATCCATAAAGCAGCAACGAAAGATTGGACAACTGATTCACCAGGGTGAGTTGTTTATTCACCTGATCTGACTCGGAAGAAAGTTGCTCTGCCCTGTCCTGCATGCTATGCGTGATATATAAAGCTTCGATCTTCTTTTCAAAGAATAATGCCTGCTGCAAATGGGTAAGCTGGTGATGGTCTCTTGCCAGATCTTTTAACCTTTCCAATTGTTTCAGGCTTTGCATGTAAAGCCCTTTATTGTAAAGTATGCGGGCATAGTCCATCTGCTCATGAAGACGAATGTCAATATTATCTTCATCCCGTATCAGCCGCAGGCTGGAAAGTATCTGACGGTACAACCCGGCTTTGATATTTGAGAGTTGTTTCTTGTGGATGCCTTTGGTTCTTTGCAAAAGAATCTTCTCATCATATTCATTCATCTTATCCAGGGCATCAAAAAGCCGGATGGTCTTCAGGTCTTCCGATGAGGAGTTCCTTCTCACAAAAAGTTTAAAATTTCTCTTTTCAGACTTCTCCAGAGACTTCACCAGTTGAAACAACATATCGGCAGAACGGTTGGCCATCGTAATTCCTTTTGTCTAAAACCCTTGACTGTACTGCATTTCAGCGGAATAACAGCTCTTTGCGCAGTGTAAAACCTGTGTTATTTTGTTTTGAGCACCCGCTATAGTGCCGGTAATTTAGCTGTGCAGGTTGTTTGTCATTTTGTGTTAACGGCAAGCAGCACAAAAATAAGCAGCCTGCAATTTCTTCCCTCCTAATTTATTTTTAATTATGCCCAAAGACAGAGTTTACATTTTCGACACCACACTCAGGGATGGCGAGCAGGTTCCCGGATGCAAGTTGAATACAATAGAAAAACTGGAACTGGCATTGCAACTGGAAGATCTTGGCGTTGACATTATTGAAGCGGGTTTCCCTATTTCATCTCCCGGAGACTTTGAGTCGGTGAGCCAGATAGCAAAGCATATTAAAAATGCAACAGTTTGCGGGCTGAGCAGGGCCGTTCAAAAGGATATCGAAACGGCTGCTCAAGCTTTGAAGCACGCCTCAAAACCGAGGATACATACAGGAATAGGAACATCTGACTATCATATCAAATCCAAATTCAACTCCACAAGGGAAGAAATCCTGCAAAGAGCCATTCAATGTGTAAAATGGGCAAAAAATTTTACAGATGACGTAGAGTTTTATGCGGAAGATGCCGGAAGGACAGATAATGATTATCTCGCAAAAGTGATCGAAGCCGTGATCAATGCCGGCGCCACCGTCGTAAATATCCCCGATACCACCGGCTATTGTTTACCTTATCAATACGGCGAAAAGATCGCTTACCTGGTCAATAATGTGCCGAACATTGACAAAGCCGTCATATCCTGCCATTGCCACAATGACCTTGGTTTGGCAACTGCCAATTCCATCTCCGGCGTTATAGCAGGAGCAAGACAAATTGAATGCACTGTGAACGGACTGGGAGAAAGAGCGGGTAACACTTCGCTGGAAGAAGTGGTGATGATCATCCGCCAACACAAACACCTTGGTTTCTGCACGAACATAAAAACCGAACAGTTAAATCCAATCAGCCGCCGGGTTTCGGACACCATGAGGATGCCGGTGCAACCTAATAAAGCTATCGTGGGAAGCAATGCGTTCTCGCATTCATCGGGGATACACCAGGATGGCTTTTTGAAAAACTCATTGACCTATGAAATCATCAATCCTGAAGAAGTGGGAGCCGACAGTTCAAAGATCGTATTGACAGCAAGAAGCGGCAGAAGCGCTTTGGCCTACCGTTTTCAAAAGCTCGGCTTCCAATTCGACAGGAACGATATTGATGAATTGTACAACACTTTCCTCTCTGTAGCCGACAAAAAGAAGGAAGTGGAAGATCCTGACCTGGTAGCCATGGCTAAACAACATCAAAAAAGCACGGTGACTTTATAACTAATAACCGGACAAAAAAAGATGAACGAAACAAATAAAACAGATTCTTCCCGGGCTTCTTCCTCCAATGGAAGCGGAGGAGGACGTACCTTATTTGAAAAGATCTGGGATAAGCATATTATAAAGAAGATCGAAGGAGGCCCCTCAGTTTTTTACATTGATAAACATTTTATTCATGAAGTAACCAGCCCGCAAGCTTTCACAGGATTAAATAACAGAGGTATCAGGCTCTTCCGTCCCAAACAAACCGTTGCTACTGCAGATCATAATGTGCCGACTTTGCATCAGGAATTACCGATCAAAGAAGAACTGAGCAGGCTCCAGGTGGAAGCATTGAAAAAGAATTGTGCTGAGCATGGCGTAGAATTGTATGGCCTCGGTCACCCCTTCCAGGGCATTGTACATGTGATAGGCCCTGAACTGGGGATCACACAACCGGGAATGACCATTGTTTGCGGAGACAGCCACACTTCAACACATGGTGCATTTGGCGCTATTGCATTCGGTATAGGTACCAGCGAAGTGGAAATGGTGATGGCAACACAGTGCATCCTGCAGAGCAAACCCAAACTGATGCGTATCAGCATTGATGGCGTTTTAAACAAAGGAGTGGTTTCAAAAGACATCATCCTTCACATCATCTCAAAAATATCTGCAAGCGGCGCCACAGGATATTTCGTTGAATATGCAGGCTCCACCATCCGTTCACTGAGCATGGAGGCAAGAATGACCATTTGCAATATGAGCATTGAAATGGGCGCCAGAGGAGGAATGATAGCTCCCGATGAAACCACATTCAATTACATCAAAGGAAGAAAATTCGCTCCGCACGGTGAGGAATGGGAAAAGAAACTTGCTTACTGGAAGACCTTGTACAGCGATGCCGATTCAAAATTCGACAAGGAAATAAACATCAACGCTGCTGAGATAGAACCGATGATCACTTATGGAACCAATCCCGGAATGGGCATTCCTGTTACCGGCCATATTCCTTCGTTGAATGAAGTGCATGAAAAAGAGAAAGCATCTTTTGAAAAATCACTTCGCTATATGGGATTGGAGCCGGGCATGAATATCAAAGGCAAAAAAGTGGATTACGTTTTTATTGGCAGTTGCACCAATTCGAGGATAGAAGATCTCCGCATGGTGGCTTCTTTTGTAAAAGGGAAAAAGAAAGCCGTCAACGTGGAAGTGTGGGTGGTGCCCGGAAGCCGCCAGGTGGAAATGCAGGCCAGGGAAGAAGGTATTGATAAAATTTTTGAAGAAGCAGGATTCATACTGCGCCAGTCAGGATGCTCCGCCTGCCTGGGAATGAATGAAGACAAAATTCCCGCAGGGAAATACTGCGTATCCACTTCCAACAGGAATTTTGAAGGAAGACAGGGCGCAGGAGCAAGAACATTGCTGGCAAGCCCGTTGACAGCTGCAGCAACAGCCATAACGGGTGTGGTGACTGATGTGAGGGAGTTATTAAATTAAAAAATCAAAAGTAAAAAGTAAAATGTGAACCCTGTTTTTGAATTTTAAATTTTGACTTTTCACTTTATTGACCAACAGATGCAAAAATTAAGAATTATAAAAAGCCGTTTCGTCCCTCTCAAAATTGAGAATGTGGATACAGACCAGATCATTCCGGCCCGTTTTTTAAAAGCTACCACCAAGGAAGGATTCGGGAAAAATCTTTTCCGTGACTGGAGGTATGAGAACAATGATGAATCGAAGCCCAAAAAAGATTTTGTATTAAACGATCCTGCCTACAGCGGAGAAATCCTGGTGGCTGAAAAAAATTTCGGGTGCGGATCTTCAAGAGAGCATGCTGCCTGGGCGATAAAGGATTACGGTTTTCATGCAGTGGTGTCCAGCTTCTTCGCAGATATATTCAAAAACAATGCGCTGAATAATGGAGTGTTGCCCGTTCAGGTTAGCGAATCTTTCCTGCAAAAGATTTTCCGGCAGGGAGCGGATTCGGAGCTGACCATTGACCTTGACAAGCAAAAGATCAGGATTGACAACACGGGCGAGGAAGAATCTTTCGGGATCAGCCCTTACAAAAAGACCTGCCTGATGAACGGGTATGACGATATAGATTACCTGATCAGTATAAAAAAAGACATAGAAGAATTCGAAACAAAAAAACAATCTGAAAATTCAAAAACATATCAATCCGCATGAAAAAGAAGATCGTGGTCATTGAAGGAGACGGGATCGGCCCGGAAGTCACCCGCCAATCCGTAAGGGTTTTACAAACCATTGCAGAGAAGTCAGGCTATGAATTCGACTTCAACTATTGCCTGATGGGAGCCTGCGCCATTGATAAAACAGGGAATCCGCTCCCCGACGAAACCATTGAAGCCTGCCTCAGCAGTGATGCGGTATTGCTGGGCGCCATCGGCCATCCGAAATATGATAATGATCCGTCAGCTAAAGTGAGGCCGGAACAAGGATTGCTCAAACTGAGAAAATCATTACAGCTTTTTGCCAACATCAGGCCCATCAACACCTATCCTACCCTGCATCATCTTTCTCCTTTGAAAAGCAAGAATCTTGAAGGAGTTGATTTCATCATTTTCCGTGAGCTGACCGGGGGCATTTATTTCGGCAAAAAAGAACTGAATGAAGAAGGCACTGCCGCCGCTGATGAATGTGTGTATTCCAGGGAAGAAATCGAAAGAGTGGCTGAACTTGCTTTTCAGTATGCACAAAAACCGGGAAGAAGAAAAAAGCTGACCCTCGTGGACAAAGCTAACGTACTGGAAACATCAAGGCTTTGGAGGAAAACGGTCAAAGAAATTTCTCAACGCTATCCTGATATAACCGTTGATTACATGTTTGTGGACAATGCCGCCATGCAGATCATCCTGAATCCAAAACAATTTGATGTGATACTCACTGAAAATATGTTCGGAGATATTCTGAGTGATGAAGCCAGTGTGTTAAGCGGATCATTGGGATTATTGCCTTCTGCTTCCGTAGGGAAAGGCAGCATCCTGTTTGAGCCTATTCACGGTTCTTATCCGCAGGCTGCAGGAAAAGACATTGCTAACCCGTTAGGTTCTATTTTGTCGGCAGCCATGATGCTGGATTATCTGGGTATGAGCAACGAAGCAACCCTGATCCGGGAAGCTGCCAACTGGACATTGCTCAACGGTTTTGTGACCAAAGATCTTGATCCCGTCAATTTTTATTTCACTTCCACCATTGGAGAACTGATCTGTGATTATGTAAGTGGCAAGATACCGGGATCAATAAAGAAAGAATATATCGAGTTGAGGAAATCAACGATCATCTGATCGGAAATAAAAGGAACGAACAACAGTTCGTAAAAAGTTATTTCAAAAAAAATTGCTTGCTGAGTTCTTTTTTTAGAAACGGCGGGTGTATATTTGTCCGGCATACATCCTTCATGTTGAAAAAACAATTACATAGTATCATCACTTCTGTATCTGCAATTATTATTGTGGTGGCTATTATTATATCTTCTTCAGCAGGAGGTGGTGCATCACTATAAGAAAATAAAAAAAGTAAAATAGCAACCCGCCTCCCAAAAAGGCGGGTTTTTTATTAAATATAAAATTGAAAACACAATGGGTTCTTATTACAATGATGATACGGTTCTCTGGTTGAATGGAACTTTTGTCAAAGCGAAGGAAGCAACAATGGATCTCTACAGCCAGTCTTTCCACTATGGCTATGCGGTCTTTGAAGGCATACGTTCTTACAAAACCCATTTGGGAGAAACAAGGGTCTTCAAGGCAGTGGAACACTATGACCGGTTGCAGCGTTCGGCGCTTGATATGAACATGCCTTATACCTGGAATACTTCTGAACTTATTTCCATCACATACGAGCTGCTTCAGAAAAATGAGCTGCAGGATGCTTATATCCGGCCGGTGGTCTATGCTCCTTCCAATATGAAGTTTGATCAGAATGAAAGATCATTTCTTGTAATTGAAGTCTGGAAGATGGAACCTTTCCTGGGCGAACAATTAGTAAGAGTAATGACTTCTTCTTTCCAAAGGCCCAATCCGAAAGGATTTAAGATAACAGCCAAAGCCAGCGGGCATTATGTCAATTCAATTCTTGCCAGCCAGGAAGCAAAAGCCAAAGGATATGATGAAGCATTGCTTCTGGATATGAACAATCATGTTGCCGAAGCTCCGGGTGCAAATGTGTTCTTTGAAAAAGATGGCAGGCTCTTTACACCTGCAGCAGGAAATATTTTACCCGGCATCACAAGAGCAACAGTGATCGGATTGTGCCATGAAATGGGAGTGCCGGTAACAGAAAAATTTTTCACCATTGAGGAACTGAAGAATGCTGATACTGCTTTTTTCTGCGGCACTGCCGCTGAAATAGTCGGGATAGAGAGCGTGGATGATGAAAAATTTCCGATGCCCTGGAACCAATCTGTTTCCAGGCAAATTCAGGAGACTTATAAACATTTAGTGGCGGAAAAAGAATTTAAATCTTCATTGGCATTAGCATGAGTGAATTGAATAAATACAGCAAGACAATAACACAGGACCCTACGCAACCTGCGGCACAGGCCATGTTGTATGGCATTGGATTGACAGAGGATGACATGAACAAAGCGCAGGTAGGTATTGTAAGCATGGGATATGATGGCAACACCTGCAACATGCACCTGAATGACCTTGCAAAGCTGGTAAAGAAAGGAGTATGGGATAATGACATGGTGGGGTTAATATTTAATACCATCGGAGTAAGTGACGGCATCAGCAACGGTACAGAAGGAATGCGCTACTCGCTGGTAAGCAGGGATGTCATTGCCGATTCGATAGAAACAGTATGCGGCGCACAATATTACGATGGCCTGATCGCCATTCCGGGTTGTGATAAAAACATGCCGGGATCATTAATCGCAATGGGAAGACTGAATCGCCCTTCTCTGATGGTTTATGGAGGAACGATAGCTCCGGGCCATTATAAAGGTGAGGATCTGAATATCATTTCAGCTTTTGAAGCATTAGGGAAAAAAATTGCGGGGCAGCTTAATGAAACGGATTTCAAAGGTATTGTCAGGCACAGTTGCCCTGGTCCGGGAGCATGCGGGGGCATGTACACTGCCAACACCATGGCAAGCGCTATTGAAGCAATGGGCATGAGTCTCCCCTATTCCTCTTCCAATCCGGCTATAAGTAAAGAAAAAATTGAAGAATGTGCGGCTGCAGGAAAAGCTATGCGTCTTTTGCTGGAAAAAGATATCAAGCCCTCCGATATCATGACGAGAAAAGCATTCGAAAATGCGATCACGGTAGTCATTGCATTGGGCGGGAGTACTAATGCAGTTCTTCACCTGATCGCCATGGCAAGAAGTGTGAATGTTTCTCTCACGCAGGACGATTTTCAAAAGATCGGGAATAAAGTTCCCGTATTGGCTGATTTCAAACCAAGCGGTAAATACCTGATGCAGGATCTCCATAATCACGGGGGCGTACCTGCTGTGATGAAATATCTTTTGAAAAATAATTTTTTACATGGTGATTGCCTGACAGTGACCGGAAAAACGATCGAGGAAAATCTTGAGAATATTCCTGAACTGGATTTCAAAAAGCAGGACATCATTTATCCGCTGAACAAGCCCATCAAAACATCCAGCCATTTGCAGATCCTTTATGGGAATCTTGCCGGGAACGGAAGTGTGGCAAAGATTACGGGTAAAGAAGGAGAAAAATTTACCGGCACGGCAAGAGTGTTTGACGGAGAATTCCAATTGATAGCAGGCATCAGAAATAAAAAAGTGAAAGAAGGCGATGTGGTGGTCATCCGTTATGTCGGGCCGAAAGGCGCCCCGGGTATGCCGGAGATGCTCAAACCAACCTCTGCATTGATCGGCGCCGGACTGGGAAAATCAGTTGCATTGATCACTGACGGAAGATTCAGCGGAGGTACACACGGTTTTGTTGTAGGCCATATCACACCCGAAGCTTATGAAGGCGGGATGATAGGTTTGGTGCAGGACGATGACATCATTGAAATTGATGCCACAAAAAACACGATCATGCTAAAAGTGAGTGAAGAAGAGATCAGGAAAAGAAAAGCGAAATGGAAACAGCCTGAATTAAAAGTAAAGAGAGGTGTCTTATTCAAATATGCGAATTGTGTCAAGCCGGCCTCTGAAGGCTGTGTTACCGATGAAGAATAAATCATTTATTAAAAATTAAAATAAAAAATTATGGAGCTGACCGCCGAAAAGAAATCAAGACAGATGGAAACCATTGAAAACCCTTCCGTCACAGGCAGTGAAGCAGTACTGAAGGCATTGCTCGCTGAAAAAGTGGATACGGTTTTCGGCTATCCGGGAGGGGCTATCATGCCTGTCTATGATGCCCTTTATGATTATAATGAGAAGATCAAACATATACTTGTCCGCCACGAGCAGGGTTCTATCCATGCAGCACAAGGATATGCAAGAGCATCAGGAAAAACGGGTGTTGTGTTTGCAACAAGCGGTCCCGGGGCCACCAATCTTGTTACCGGTCTTGCTGATGCAATGATAGACTCTACTCCTGTAGTATGCATCACAGGCCAGGTATTTGCCCACCTGCTTGGAACAGATGCATTCCAGGAAACCGATGTGATCAACATTACCACACCCATCACCAAATGGAACTATCAGATAACCGATGCAACAGAGATCCCTTCCGTTCTGGCCAAAGCTTTTTATATCGCAAAAAGCGGAAGACCGGGGCCTGTTCTGATTGACATCACAAAAAATGCACAGTTACAGAAATTTGAATTTCCGGGTTATGAAAAGTGCCGTCATATCAGGAGTTATCGTCCCAAACCAATCGTAAGAGAAACATATATTCAACAAGCTGCCCGGTTGATCAATGAAGCTAAAAAGCCATTCGTGATCTTCGGCCAGGGAGTGATATTGGGAAAAGCAGAAAAAGAATTCAGAAATTTTATTGAAAAAACAGGTATTCCGGCCGCATGGACAGTAATGGGGATTAGCGCTCTTCCTTCAGATCATCCGCTTGGAGTAGGAATGCTGGGTATGCATGGAAATTATGCACCGAATGTTTTGACCAATGAATGTGATGTGCTGATCGCTGTTGGAATGCGATTTGATGACCGCGTCACCGGTCGCCTGGACAAATATGCCAGGCAGGCAAAGGTGATCCACCTGGATATTGATCCCGCTGAAATTGATAAGAATGTAAAGTCAACAGTACCGGTATGGGGAGATTGCAAAGAAACATTACCGTTATTAACAGAATCGGTTGAAGAAAAATCTCATGAGGAATGGTTGCAAAAATTCAGGGATTTGCAAAGAGAAGAAGAAAAAGAATGTATTGAACCGGAATTAAATCCTGAGAGCGATATATTAACGATGGGGGAAGTGATCAAATTACTGAATGAACTTACCGGTGGAAATTCAATCATTGTATCGGATGTAGGCCAGCACCAGATGGTGGCTTGCCGCTATGCAAAATTCAATCATTCAAAAAGCAATATCACTTCCGGCGGGCTGGGTACAATGGGATTTGGATTACCTGCAGCCATCGGGGCAAAGTATGGCGCTCCTCACCGTGAAGTGATCCTGGTGGCCGGCGATGGAGGAATTCAAATGACGATCCAGGAACTGGGAACGATCATGCAAAACAAGGTTGATGTAAAGATTCTGATATTGAATAACAAATTTCTGGGCATGGTGCGCCAGTGGCAGCAACTTTTCCTGGACAAAAGATATTCTTTCGTTGACATTGAGAGCCCTGATTTTGTCCAGGTTGCCAAAGGCTATGGTATAGAAGGGAAAGCCGTTTCTCAACGTAAAGAACTGGAAGAAGCAATCAGAGAGATGCTGAACCACAAAGGAAGCTATTTGCTGGAAGTGGCTGTGGGGAAAGAGAACAATGTGTTCCCGATGGTGCCTCAGGGTTGCAGCGTCAGTGAAATAAGATTGAAATAATTAAAATTTATTGATCCATAATTAAATTATCATGGAAAAAAGAGAATACACACTCACCGTTTATACAGAAAACCAGATCGGCATCCTGAACCGCATTGCCATTCTTTTTTCAAAAAGAAAAATAAATATTGAAAGCCTGAACACCTCTCCTACCGAAGTGGAAAGTGTTCACCGCTTCAACATTGTGATCACGGAAACAGAAGAAGTAGTGAGCAAGCTTTGCCGGCAAATCGAAAAACAGGTAGAAGTGTTGAAGGCTTACTATAACACCGAAGACGAGATCGTGTGGCAGGAACTTGCCCTCTATAAAGTGAGTACGGATGCCATTGCCGAAAAGGTAAAGGTGGAAAGGCTGCTGAGAGAGTTTGGCGCCAGGGCAGTTGCCATTCGGAAAGACTATACGGTCTTTGAAACTACCGGCCACCGCGAAGAGACCGATCGTCTGGTAAAAGCGCTGGAGCCTTACGGCCTGATTGAGTTTGTCAGAAGTGCAAGAGTTGCCATTCTGAAAGGGAGCCATGATTTTCATGAGCGGTTAAAAGAGTTCGAACAGAAACAACCCGGTGAAGAGGTCATCGAAAATGAATACCTGGGTAAGAAAGAAGAAGTGTTTTCACTTTAGGCTGAAGTCCTGAAGTGAAAATCCAAAAACATAAATCATTCAAAAAAAATAAAAACAATAACAACTATGGCAAAATTAAATTTCGGCGGTGTTACTGAAAATGTAGTAACCCGTGAAGAATTTCCGCTTAGCAAAGCACAGGAAGTGTTGAAAGATGAAACCGTGGCCGTGATCGGTTATGGCGTTCAGGGGCCGGGACAGGCAATGAACCAGAGAGACAATGGGATTAATGTCATTGTAGGGCAGAGAAAAAATTCTAAAAGCTGGGATAAAGCCGTGAAAGATGGCTTCATTCCGGGTGAATCTTTGTTTGAGATCGAAGAAGCATTGCAGAGAGGCACCATCATCTGTTACCTGCTGAGCGATGCCGCACAAATCAAATTATGGCCCACCGTAAAAAAACATCTCACCAAAGGGAAAGCATTATATTTTTCTCATGGTTTCGGGATCACATTCAGTGAGCAGACAGGTATCGTTCCGCCCAAAGATGTGGATGTTTTTTTAGTGGCGCCTAAAGGATCGGGCACTTCACTTCGCCGTATGTTCCTGCAGGGCCGCGGGCTGAATAGTTCTTATGCCATTTACCAGGACGCCACCGGCAAAGCTTTTGAAAGAGTGATTGCATTGGGAATTGCCGTGGGCAGCGGATATCTTTTTGAAACCGATTTTAAAAAAGAAGTTTTCTCTGACCTTACCGGAGAAAGAGGTACGCTGATGGGTGCCATCCAGGGAATTTTTGCTGCGCAATATGAGGTACTTCGTGAAAAAGGACATTCTCCTTCTGAAGCATTCAATGAAACTGTTGAAGAGCTGACCCAATCTTTAATGCCATTGGTAGCAGAGAACGGAATGGATTGGATGTATGCCAACTGTTCCACCACGGCTCAGCGTGGGGCATTGGACTGGTGGAAAAGATTCCGTGATATAACTAAGCCCGTTTTTAATGAGCTCTATGAAAGTGTGGCCGCCGGAAAAGAATCGCAACGTTCTATTGATTCAAACTCTCAGCCCGATTACCGTGAAATACTGGAAGCCGAATTGAAAGATTTGCGTGAAAGTGAACTTTGGCAAGCCGGTAAAACAGTAAGAAGCCTGAGGCCCGAAAATCAAAAAGAAGCGGCTCCTGTTGCTCCTCATCAATCAAAAACAGCAGAACTATTAAAGAAGCTTGTGGAAAACACAGAAGCTTAGAGTAAAAAATTTACAATGAATTCAACAGCTGCCAAGCTATCACAGCTTTCCTTTGGCGAAGCCGTAGATCGGTTGAAGAATGTAGTAAGGCGGACGCCATTGACCTATAATCACAGTCTTTCAAAAAAATACGGATGTAATGTTTTTTTGAAAAGAGAAGACCTTCAGGTCGTCCGCTCCTATAAGATCCGGGGCGCTTACAACATGATGAGTTCTTTGCCGAAAGAACAATTATCCAAAGGAGTGGTTTGCGCCAGCGCCGGCAACCATGCCCAGGGATTTGCATTCAGTTGCAGAAAACTGGGGGTTAAAGGAGTTGTTTATATGCCCGTGATCACGCCACAACAAAAGATCCAGCAAACAAAAATGTTTGGCGAAGATCATGTGGAGATCAGGCTCACCGGTGATACTTTCGATGACTGTGCCATAGCAGCCAAACGGTTCACCGAAGAGAATGGCCTGACCTTTATCCCACCTTTTGAAGATCTCCGTATCATCGAAGGACAGGGAACCGTAGCCGTTGAGATCCTTGATGAACGGCCGGGTATTGATTATGTATTTGTGCCGGTCGGAGGTGGTGGCTTGAGTGCAGGGATAGGCAGTTATTTCAAAACCTATGCACCCAATACAAAGGTCATTGGAGTGGAACCAAAAGGAGCACCGTCCATGTATGAAGCTTTCCGTCACGGGCATCCGGTGACTTTAGAAAACATCGACAGCTTCGTTGACGGTGCAGCAGTAAAACGGGTAGGCGACCTTACCTACTCCATTTGTAAAGAAGTATTGGATGATATGAGGCTGGTTTCTGAAGGGAAGGTCTGTACAACGATCCTGAAACTGTACAATGAAGATGCCATCGTAGTAGAGCCTGCAGGCGCCTTGTCCATTGCTGTATTAGATGACTTCGCAGAAGAGATACAGGGTAAAAACGTGGTATGCATTGTGAGCGGAAGCAACAATGACATAGACCGGATGCAGGAGATCAAGGAACGAAGCCTGCAATATGAAGGACTGAAACATTATTTCCTGGTGAATTTTGCACAACGTCCGGGTGCTTTGAGAGAATTCGTTAATAATATCCTTGGCCCGACCGACGATATCACCCGTTTTGAATACATGCAAAAGTCTAATAAAGAAGCCGGCCCGGCTTTGGTAGGAATTGAAGTGGACAGTAAAGAAAATTATGAGCGTTTATTGGATAGCCTGGATCAGCACAGAATCAATTATACTGAGTTAAATAAAGATGAGATACTCTTTAATTATCTCGTT
>WBZO01001984.1_pt1 | contig 28749 bp, 26 predicted proteins | sample 5204261 | NCBI WGS metagenome assembly WBZO01 (sample SAMN12412400, study PRJNA552823) | activated sludge metagenome | isolation source: activated sludge from anammox sidestream of wastewater treatment plant... | place: USA: North Carolina | collected 2017-09
CGGCCTTCACGCGTCGTCTCCCCGCGCGATCGTGCGTACGACGACGCGCGCGGCGCCGAACGCCCGTGCGAGCTCCGCTTCCCACGGGAACGCAGCGCGCGGCCGGCAGCAGTAGAGGTTGATCGTCGCCGTGCCGTGCTCCGGATACGTGTGCACCGAGAGATGGGACTCGGTGAGGAGGTAGAGCCCCGTGACGCCGCCCGGCTGGCCGTTCACGGGCGGGAAGGCGTGCCATGCGGGCTCGCCGACGACGCGGAGCTCGAGGCGCTCGACGACGAGCTCCAGCAATTCGCGCACGGTGGCGAGATCGGACAAGGCGTCCGCTCGGCAGCCGCCGGCGTCGACCAGGTGCTCGGTCCCGACCTTCATGCGAACCATGAACTCGCCGGCCGAGGCTAGCCTCTCGCGCCGGGTGCGAAAAGCGCTTATCGTGCGGGTCGGTCATGGCTGTCGCGAGCGGACCCTGCCCGAACTGCGGCTCGACGATCGAGTTCCGCGCGGGCTCGTCGATGTCGCTCGTGTGCAAGTACTGCAAGCACGTCGTCGTCCGCACCGATCGCGACATGCGCAACATGGGCCGCGTCGCCGACGTCGCGTTCAGCGACGCGGGGCTCGCCCCCGGCGATCGCGGCACGTTCCGCGGCCAGAGCTTCTCCGTCGAGGGACGCCTCGTCCTCCAGCACCCCGCCGGCGGGACCTGGGAGGAGTACTACGTCCTCTTCAACGGCCGCCCCGCCTGGGTGAGCGAGGCGCAGGGCAACTGGCAGGTCGTCAGCGCCGCGCAGGTGCCCGCGCCGCCGCTGCAGACGCTCGGGCCGGGCAGGCAGGTGCCCCTCGGCAACGCGACCTTCGTCGTCGGCGAGAAGAACGAGGGCACGTTCATCTCGGGCGAGGGCGAGCTCCCGTTCGCCGCCGCGCCGGGCACGAGGCGCATCTTCGTCGATCTCTCCGCGCCCGGCGGCGGCTGGGCCTCGATCGACTACAACGACGGGACTCAGCCGCCGCAGGTCTACATCGGCGTGCAGACGTCGTTCGCCGAGTTCCAGATCCAGCAGCGGGGAGGCGACCGTCCCGCCGCGCAGGTGAAGACGGACGCGATCAAGTGCCCGGGCTGCGGCGCGCCGCTGCCGGTGCTCTCGCCCGGCACCGAGCGGGCGGCGTGCCGGCACTGCAACGCGATCAGCGACGTCAAGCTCCAGCAGGTCGTCGCGCGGCAGGCGCAGGCGCGCGAGCGTCCGGGCATCGAGCTCGGTCGACGCGGCGTCCTCCCGGTCGCCGACGCGAAGGGCGTCTACAACCAGGAGTGGATCGTCCTCGGCTACGTCGAGCGCTCGACCGGCGCGATGGGCACCGACGACTGGTTCGGCTGGCAGGAGTACCTGCTCTACAACGTCCAGCACGGCTACCGCTGGCTCGTGTTCGACGAGGGCAACTTCCTGCTCATCACACCGCTGGCCGCCGCCGACGTCGACGCGAGCCGCGCGCCGGTGTTCGTGCGCTTCAGGAACCTCCACTTCCGGAAGCGCAACCAGCAGCACGCGCGCGTCGACTTCGTGCTCGGCGAGTTCTACTGGAAGGTCGAGGTCGGCGAGACCGTCTGGGCGGAGGACTTCGAGCACGGGCGCGAGATCATCTCGAGCGAGCGCACCGCGAGCGAGATCAACTGGTCGCACGGCGTCATCATCCCGACGCAGGTCGTGTCGCAGGCGTTCGGCTACCAGCCGAAGGCGAGCGCCTACGGGGCCGCGGCCTACGGTGGGACGACGGTCGTGAGCGGCGGCAGCTCCGCGCTCGGCGTCGTCATCGTGGTGCTCGTGCTCTTCCTCATCTTCGCCGCGGCGGCGTGCGGCGCTTGCGGAGACGGCGGCGGCGGCGGCGGCTACAGCACGTCGACCGGCGGCATCCGCAGCGGCAGCACGAGCGGCGGCTTCGGCGGCAAGTAGCGCGGCTCCGGTGGGAGAGCTCCTCTTCTACGTCACCGTCGTCGTCGTCTCCACGTGCGGGCTCGTCTACGAGCTCGTCGCCGGCGCGGTCTCGACGTACCTGCTCGGCGACTCGATCACGCAGCTCTCGACGATCATCGGCGTGCACCTGACCGCGATGGGCGTCGGCGCGTGGCTCTCGAAGCACGTCGAGGAGAAGGTGGCGGCGCGGTTCGTCGACTGCCAGCTCGCCGCGTCGCTCGTCGGAGGGCTCGCGGGGCCCATCCTGTACCTCACGTTCGCCACGAGCTCGCGGGTGCGGCTCGTGCTGTACGTGCTCGTCGCGACCGCGGGGGTGCTCGTCGGCGCGACGATGCCGCTGCTCATGCGGGTCTTGAAGCGACGGATGGCGCTGGAGGACGTCGTCCCGCGCGTGCTGTCGCTCGACTACGTCGGCGCGCTCGTGGGCGCCCTGCTCTTCGCGCTCCTCTTCCTGCCCGCGCTCGGCATCCTGCGCACCGGTATCCTGTTCGGCTGCATCGGCGCGCTGGCCGGGCTGTGGGGGACGTCCATCTTCGCCGCGTCGCTCGAGCCGCGGCCGCTCCGGATCCGCGGCGCGATCGTGCTCGCGGTCCTCGTCTCGGCGCTGTTCGGCGCGACCCGCATCGTGACCGTCGCGGACGAGGCGCTGCTGCTCCATCCCGTCGCGTTCACCAAGCAGACCGACTACCAGCGCATCGTCCTCACGCAGGCGAAGAGCGGCGTGAGCCTGTACCTCGACGGCAACCTCCAGTTCGCGTCGGTCGACGAGTACCGGTACCACGAGGCGCTCGTGCACCCGGCGCTCGCCGCCGCGCGGGCGCGGAAGAACGTCCTCGTGCTGGGCGGCGGAGACGGCCTCGCGGTGCGCGAGATCCTGCGCTGGCCGGAGGTCGAGTCGGTCACCCTCGTGGACCTCGATCGCGGGATGACCGAGCTCGCGCGCGGCCTGCCGATCCTGCGCGATCTCAACCGGGGATCGCTCGACGATCCGCGCGTGCGCGTGATCAACGACGACGCGATGGTATGGATCGCCGAGGACCATCCGGGCGTGCCTTCGAGGTTCGACGTCGCGATCGTCGACTTCCCGGACCCCAACAACTTCGCGCTCGGCAAGCTGTACAGCGTGCGCTTCTACCGGCTGCTCAAGGAGCGGATCGCCGAGGGCGGCGTCGTCTCGATCCAGAGCACGTCGCCGCTCGTCGCGCGAAAGTCCTACTGGTGCGTCGTGCGCACGATCGAGGCCGCCGGCTTCTCGGTGCGCCCGTTCCACGCGTTCGTGCCGTCCTTCGGCGAGTGGGGCTACGCGCTCGCCTCGCACGAGCCGGTGCCGGTGCCCGCGCACGCGCCGGACGGCCTCCGCTACGTGACGAGCGCGTCGATGCCGTCGCTCTTCGATCTGGCCCCGGACATGGGCCCGGTGCCCGTCGAGGTGAACCGGCTCAACAACCAGATGCTCGTCCGCTACTACGAAGAGGAGTGGCAGCGCTGGATGCGCTGAGCAACGACGGTCACGGCAGGAGCGCGATGCGCACGTCGTCCATGTGGAGCGTCACCGCGGGGACCGTCCCGCTGGTCGAGACTCCGAAGGTGAAGGCGGCGAGGCCCGGATCGAACGGCATGTCGAGCGGCAGCTGGATGCGATTCGAGCCAATCCAGAACGCGACCTCGCGCGCCGCTCGACCGATGATCAGCGTCCACCTCTGGTAGGTGATGTCGTCGCCGTAGGGGATCCCGCTCGGTGTGACCTGCTCCTGCGTCGGATCCTTGATGTGCAGGCGGAGACCGGTCGCGTCGACGGCCGCGCCGATGCTCCGCTTCCCAGGGTCGCCGTCGCGCGCCTGGAGCTCGGCGCCGAAGAGGCCGACGTAGTCCTTCTCCGTCGTGCCGAACCCTTCGCCGCCCACGTCGAGGCGTCCCTGGAAGGTCACGCAGATCGTCCCGGCGAGGCTCCGCTGGAGCGCGCGCTGGATCACCGCGACCGCGCCGGGGGGCCGAGCGTTGACACCCGCACGGAACGACGAGGGCGCCGAGACGACGTCCTCCGCATCCATGTCGAGCACGAGGAGATTGGCGGGGTCGGTCTTGTTCCAGCCCGCCGGTGGGAGCGTGTCGAACGACGTCTCCGCGAGGGTCGTTCCGCCGCTGACGCAGTCCTGCGGCGACGGAAGGGACGGCGCGCCTGCGTCGCCTCCGGCGGCGCCGCCGTCGGCGCTCGCGTCCATGCTCGCGTCTGCGCCTGCATCGGCGGCCGCCGGCTCGTTCGCTCCGAACGATCCGCATCCAGCGAGCAGCATGACGATGGCGACGGCCGCAGGACGCACTCGGATCGAGGCTATCACGCCCGGCGGCTCACGCGTCGCGGAGCACGCGCATGACGTTGCCGCGGAGGATCTTGCCGACCGCCGTACGCGACATCCCGGCCGCGAGCAGCGCGTCGGTGAGGAGCGGGAGGCCGCGCGGATCCTTCAGCTCCTGCGTCGGTACGATGAAGCCGTCCCAGTCGCTTCCGAGCGCCGGCGCGTCCTCGCCGACGACGTCGACGATGTGCATGAGGTGCTTCACCACCGGCTCGAGCCCTTCGCCGCCGACGTAGCGCGGACAGAAGATGACGCCGACGACGCCGCCCCTGTCGGCGACGGCGCGGAGCTGGGAGTCGTCGATGTTGCGCCAGTGATCGAACGCTCCGAGCACGCCGGTGTGGCTCACGATCGGCGGCTTCTTCGCGACGCGGCACGCATCGAGGAAGCCGGCGCGGTTCACGTGCGCGAGGTCGACGAGGACGCCCTCGGCCTCGCAGCGCTCGACGAGCGAGAAGCCCCAGGGCGTCAGGCCCTTGTCGTCGGCGCGCCCGCGTCCGTACGCGGGGAAGCCGGCCTCGTTCGAGCTGAAATGGAGGAGGCCGACGTAGCGGACGCCGCGTCGCGCGAACACGGCGACGTTGTCGAGGTCGCCCTCGAGCGCGTGCGCGCCCTCGATCCCGAGGAGCGCGGCGACCGCGCCATCGCGCTTGCACGCGTCGAGCTCGTCGGCCGTCTTCACCAGGCGCATCGTGCCCGGCTTCTGGATCATCTGGGCGTCGAGCTGATCGATCTGCTCGTGGACCGTGCGCGCCATGCCGCGCGGGCGATCGGCGAGGGGCAGGGAGACGAGCCCGAAGAACTGCGCGCCCATCCCGCCTTCGCGCATGCGCGGGATGTCGACGTGCCCACCGAGCGCGGCCTTCGGCAGCGGCGGCTCGTGACGCTTGTGCAGGTCGTAGCCGACCCATCGCGACCACATCAGCGTGTCGGCATGGAGATCGATCGCCGGGTGCTCGTCGTGGATGGCGCGGGCTTCGTCGGAGGCGATCGACATCCGAGCGAGCATACCTTCGACGGCAGGATGACGCTTTGTGTCATTGTTCTTGAGTTTTCCGATGCGACAATTAGATTGTCGCCCGTGCTCAGGCTCTCGAACCGCGGGCGCTACGCCGTCCGCGCCGTCTTCGACCTCGCGCAGAACGGCGGCGCGCCCGCGCAGGTGCGGGACGTCGCCGAGCGCCAGCGCATCCCGCTCCGTTTCCTCGAGCAGATCTTCCAGACGCTGAAGCGCGCCGGTCTCGTCGAGTCGAAGCGCGGTCCGCGCGGCGGCTTCACGCTCGCCCGGCGTGCGGACGAGGTGCGGCTCGGCGACGTGCTCCGCGCCGTCGAGGGACCGGTCGTGCTCGGGGTCGCGCCGAAGCAGAAGCCGCATCCGGGCGCGCACGACGTCCCGGATGCCGCGCTCGCCGATCTGTCGCGCTCGGTCGAGCAGTGCTTCGACGGCGTGACCTTCCAGGACCTCGTCAGCCGCGGCGAGCGGCTCGCGCTCGCGCGGAGACCGCGCGCTCCTTACGTCATCTGAGCGAAACGGAGGCCGACGTCGATGATCGCCCACGCCGTGCTCGAGCTCCTACGACGAGAGGAGCACCCGCGATGAAGGCGCTCGTCGTCGGGATCGGCGGGCTCGGGTGCCCCGCGGCGATCGTGCTCGCGCGCGCAGGCGTCGAGGTGATCGGCATCGCCGACGACGACCTCGTGGACGTGACGAACCTCCACCGCCAGATCCTCTTCGACGAGGGCGACGTCGGTCGCTCGAAGGTCGAGGCCGCCGCGACGAGGCTCGCCGCGATCGCCCCGGCCGTGCGCGTCGTCACGCACGAGACGAGGCTCCTCCCGCACAACGCCATCGAGCTCGTCTCCGCCTACGACGTGGTCGTCGAGGGGAGCGACAACTTCGCGACGAAGTTCCTCGCGGCCGACGCCGCGGCGATCGCGAAGAAGCCCATCGTCCACGGCGCCGCCGTCCGCTGGCACGGCACCGCGCTCGCCGTCGGTGCCGAGGGCGGGCCCTGCTATCGCTGCCTCTTCGAGGACGTCCCGCGCGAGGACGCGCCGAACTGCGCCGAGGCCGGCGTGGTCGGGCCGATGGTCGGCGTGGTCGGCGCGGTGCAGGCGGATCTCGCGCTCTCGATCCTGCGCGGCGAGGACGTCTCCGGGACGCTCTTCACCTTCGACGGCAAGACGCTCGCGTCGCGCCGCCGTCGCGTTCCATCACGCCCGAGCTGCGTGCTCTGTGGAGCCGCGAGGGGCATCACCGACATCGACGGTGCGCGCTACGCAGCCGCGACGTGCGAGATCTGAACAGGAGAAGGAAAAGATGGACACGATCGTCAGGATTCCCGCCGCGCTACGGACCCTCACGGGCGGCGCGGACGAAGTGAAGGGCAGCGGCGCCACCGTGGGCGCGGTGATCGACGACCTCGAGACGCGTCACCCCGGCCTCAAGGACCGGCTGCTCGACGAGAAGGGCGTACGCCGCTTCATCAACATCTATGTCGGCGAGGAGGACGTCCGCTTCACCGGCGGCCTCGCGACCGAGCTGAAGAGCGGCGATCAGATCAGCATCGTCCCGGCGATCGCGGGAGGATGACGTGAGCGGCGATCGCCTCCGCTACACGCGTCAGATCCGCTTGCCGGAGATCGGCGAGGCGGGACAGGCGCGCCTCGCCGCGGCGAGCGTCGCGCCCAGCGGGCAGGGGTACGCGCGGACGATCGAGGCCACGTACCTCCGCCTCGCCGGAGTCGGCGCGGTGCGCGAGGACGAGACCCGCGTGCTCGACGTCGACGGCTCCTCGCTCGGCGTCCGCGATCCTGCGGCACGCGACGTCGCCGAGGGCGCGCTCCGTGCGCTCGCCGCGATCCGCGAGGTGCTCGGCCGATGAGACGGGAGGAGCGGCATGTCCGGTGACGCGGCGAAGCACCCCTGGATCCGGGGCGGGCTGCGCGTGCCCGCGGCGATCATCGCGCGCGTGGACGAGGAGGCGCGGAGCGCATTCGGTCGCGACGAGGAGAGCTGCGGGTTCCTCGTCGGTCCGGCGGCGGACCCGGCGCTCTGCGACGCGATCGTCCCGATGGAGAACCGCGCGAACAAGCTCCACCGTCTCGATCCGGAGACGTATCCCCGCACCGGACGGACGTACTTCGACATCGATCCGCTCAAGTTCGAGCGTGCCGTGCGCGAAGGCGAGGCATCCGGGCGGCCGGTGAAGGTGCTCTACCATTCGCACATCGAGGTCGGGGCGTACTTCTCCGAGACCGATGCGCAGGCGGCGACGATGGGCGGCGACGCGCCTGCGTACGATCTCGCGTACCTCGTCACGAGCGTCAGCAAAGGCGTCGTCGACGATCGCAAGCTCTTCGTCTGGGACGAGGCGAAGCGTTCGTTCGTCGAGACCGACCTGACCATCGTGTGAAGGTGCTACCGTTTCTCGGGTGACTCGAGCTCGAAGGGTGGCCCTGGCCCTCGCCGCCGCCGTCGTCGCCGCGCCGACTGCCGCGCGCGCCGACGCGCGGGAGGTCGCGGGCCGGGTCGTCGAGCAGTGGAAGGCCGCCGGGGCGAAGGCGACGGCGCTGCCGACGCGGTTCCTCTTCGACGACGACCGTCAGGTCATCGCCGTCCCCGCGAGCGAGGACGGGGCGGCTTGCACGTACGTCGCGCTCGTCGCGGCGCGCGGCCTGTCGTTCCGGGCGAAGCTGTCCGGCGCGTCGAACGACCCGCTGCTTCCGCCCGAGCCGGGCGCGCGTGCGGCGAGCGCCGCCGGCGTGGTCGAGCTCCGGCGCTGCGACCCGAAGCGGCCGGTGCAGGCGATCGAGGTGACGAGCGATGCGGGGCGCGGCGCGATCGAGATCGTCGTCGCGCATGGTCCTGCGGGCCTCCCGCCGCTCGGGTCGATCATCCCCGAGCGCACGGGCGGCGCGCTTCCCCCGGTGCCGGACGCGGGCGCGCTGTCCGCGCTCGCGCCGCAGGAGAAGCGCGCAGAGAGCGCCGAGCAGCGCGCGCGTCGCGACGGTGCGAGGATCGAGCCCCGCACGATGCTGCGGGCCGGAGAGGACGGCAGCGGCGACGCCGAGCTCGATCTCGCCGCCGGCTGCCATCGTCTGGAGGTCGTCGCCCGCGAGCGGCCGGAGAGGGGCGGGCGCCGCTTCCGCCTCGACGTCGATGCCGAGCTCCGCGACGGCGATCACATCCTCGCCCGCGATCGCACGGAGGCGCCCGATGCGAGGCTCGAGGCCTGCGTGGGCAAGCCCTCGCGCCTCACGCTCGCGTTCGCAGGGGCGACGCCGGGCAGCGACGTGGTCGTGCTCCGCGGGAGCTGGCCGCTGCCGGCGCGGCTCCCGTCGCTCTGGGGCGCAGGCGCGCGGGGCCGGATGGCGCGCGTGTTCTTCGTGCGCCACGTCGCGGTGCCCGCGGACGATCCGGTGTTCCTCGCCCAGGGGGGATCGGGCGCGACGTCGGTCCCGGTCCCGGTCGAGGTCGGCGGCTGCTACGTGGCGATCGCCGCCGTGACGCACGGGCGGCCTCGCCAGCTCCAGCTCCGCTCGACCGTCGGGGCCCGCGAGTCCGTCGACGAGCGTGGCGCGGCGGAGGAGGCGGCCCTCACGGCGTTCTGCGTGCGCGCCCACGAGAAGGCGCGCGTCGAGGTGCTCGCGCGTCCCTCCGGCGTCGCGTGGGGCCTCTCGGTCTACCGCGTGAAGAGCGGGATCTGGGAGTCGTCGCCGTGAAGCGCGCGCTCCTGCTCTCCTCCGTGCTGCTCGCCGCGTGTGCGTCGCGCCCGGCCCCTCTGCCTCCGGCACCTCTGCCTCCGCCCGGCGCGCCGAGGGTCGAGCCCGGCGCGCTCGAGGCGCGGCCGCTGCTCGGCGATCTCCCCGCGCGTGCCTCGGCGTTCGGCGCCGGTCCTCTCGCGATCGTGGCGTCGGGGACGATGACCGAAGGCGAGCGCCTCGGCGCCTTCGTCGAGGTGCCGAAGGACGCGTGCCTCCTCGCGTACGGACGAGCATCCGCGTCGCTCGAGGACATCGATCTCGCCGCCTTCGCCGAGGAGGGGAACCCGGTGGCGGTGGACGAGGGCCCCGATCCGCGACCGACCATCCTCCTTTGCCCGCCCCACCCCGATCGCGTCTACGTCGCAGCGCACGCCGCGGCGGGCCAGGGCATGTGCGTGATCGGCGCGCAGCTCGTTCCGCGGGAGCGCGGGGTCGACGTAGGACGCGCGGTAGGCGCGCACGGAGGCGCGGCGAAGTCCGCCGAAGCATGGCCGGGGCTCGACGATCAGATCCGCGCGCACCGCGGCGCGATCGGCGGCGCGTGGGACGAGCAGCGACGCGTCGCCGTCCCCGTCGACTCGCGCGCGGTCTCTGCGGTCGGCTTCGCCGTCGACGAGGGCGGCTGCACCGACGCGCTCGTCATCCCCGACGGCGACGTCTCCGTCCTCGACGTCGAGGTGCTCGACGCCGATGCGCGGCTCGTCGCGCGCGCGAAGGAGACCGGCACGGTTCGCTCGGTGACGCTGTGCTCACCGACCGCGATCGCGGGCACGCTGCAGGTGAGGCCGCACGTGGGGCGCGGCGTCGTCGCGGTCGTGGTCGCGAAGGCCAAGCCGGACACCGCTCGCGAGCTCCACACGCGACCGGACGTGGCATGGGCCGCGCCGATCTCGCCGATCGAGCAGACCCGTGCGGCGCGCAACGCGGCGCTGGCGAAGGCGGGGTACGGCGCGCCGACGGCGACACACAACGGCCAGCTGCAGCTCGGCCATCGCGTGACCATCCCCGTCGAGCTCTCCGGCGGCGCCTGCGCGCGCGTCGATGTCGTCGCGGGCGCGCCGCTCGCGCTCGTGGATGCGGCGATCTGGGACGACTCCGGCGCGCTCCTCGCCAGCGGCGACGGCATCGACGGCGCGACGCTGTTCGCCTGCGGCAAGGGCAAGGCGCGCGTGGACCTCGCGACGCGCGGCCGCCCCGGACCGTACTCCGTCCTCGTGCGGCCCGAGCGCTGGAAGGATCCGGCCTTCGCCGCTCATCCTCTCGCGGCCAGTCGCCTGCTGGCGCGGTCGGAGGGCGCGCAGTCGAGCGTGCGGCATGCGGTGCTCGACGCCGGTCACCAGTACGTGCATGATGCAAATATTCCCGCGGGCCAGTGTCTGCGCGTCGCGGCGGGCGCGGAGGGCGAGGGGACGGGCCTCGGGCTCGAGGTCATCGACGTCACCGACGGCGAGGTGCTCGATCGCTCGCACGGCCAGCACGCGGCGGCGGTGCGGGCCTGCGCGGCGAGCGCGACGCGCACCGTCCGGATCGAGGGGCGTGCGAGCGCAGGCAAGCTCGATGTCCTCATCGGCGAGCGCCTGGTGCCCTCGCGCTGACGTCGTTCAGCGTGCGCGCAGCGTGCGCGCGATCGCGTCGTCGGCGCGCCTGGCGTCGACGTCGCCCACGCAGACGATCCCGCCGGTGCGCGGGACGAACGCCACGCGGCAGCGGCCGCGCGAGCCGGGCACGAGGCTGCCGAGCACGAAGTCGGCGGCGATGCCGATGACGACCACGACGAGGCCGATCAAGAGGAGCGACGGCGAGGCGGAGCGGACGCCGTCGACGAACGCGCGCACGCCGATGTAGCTGCCGATCGCGAGCGCGAGCAGCCCCGCGTAGAACGCCATGCGCGGATAGCGGACCTCGCGGATCACCCGGACGAGCCCGGCGCGCACGATGACCTGTTCCTTCTCGCGCAGGGTGCGGCCGAGCATCTCCGTGCGCGACTCGAGGCGCACTCCGCCGTCCGTGAACGAGACGACGGCCGGCCGGCGGTATGCGAGCGCGAGCCGCGCCAGCAGACGTACGGCATGGACGACGAAGAGGATGCCGGTCATCGCGAGGAGCGTGGTCGCGACGGGGCCGCGCGGCGCCGGGACGATCTCGCCCTCGAGCCGGACCTCGGAGGGGCCGACCTCGCCGGCGGTCCCGAGCACGCGGACGAGGACCGCGTCCTTCACCTGCGCGCCCAGCTCGCCGGCCAGCGTCTTCGCCCGCGTGGACGACGACGATGCGAGCGCGGCCGCCCCGACGATGGCCTCGCCGCGTCCGAGCGCGCCGCCCTTGCCCTGGTCGATGCGCTTCACGCGCGCGGCGATCGCCTCCCAGAGCCCGTCGGCGTCGTCGCCGAGCGCGCGGTCGAGCAGCGAGGTGGCGTCGAAGGCGGTGTGCGTCGCGAGCCACAGCACGTCGCCCGCGAGGACGTCCTCGTCGTCGGCCTTTCCGCGCGGCGATTCGGCGACCGCATGCGCCCAGAGCGCTGCCGCGAGCGCGCGCTCCGCGGCGTCCTCCGGGCCGCGACCGAGGACCTCGAGGGCGTTGCCGTACGGCGTGTCCGCATCCGAGCGCTCGATCTTCGCCTCGTCGGCCGCAGCGGTCACCTTGATGCCGAAGCCGGGACCTCCGCGACGCGCGCGCGCGGCCTCGCCCACGACCTCGCGCGTGACGGCGACGAGATCGGAGAGCCGCGGCGACTTCGCCAGCGACTCGTACGCGCCGAGCGGTCCGCCCGTCGCCGGCTCCACCTTCGGGGCGCTCGCCTTGGCGGACGGGGCGGGCTCCACGGCCGGCGGCGCGGGCTCGACCGCAGCGGCAGGGACGACCGCCTCGGGCTCGATCGCCGGAGGAGGCGGCTCGACCGCAGCGGCGACCGGCGCGGGCTCGGTCTCGGTCGCAGCCTTCTCGGCCTCGCCCGCGGCCGACATGGGCTGGGGCGACGGCTGACTCGTAGCCTCGTCCGCGCTTCGCTCCGGGTCCGACATCCCGAACAATCGTCTACCCGAACGCCCTCGCCGCGACCACTATTCTCGCAATTCTTGGCCCGACCGTGCGCGATCCGATAGCGGAGAGGCATGAAACAGAAGACGGAAGTGATCTCGGAGCTCCGCACCATGCTCGCCGACGTCTTCGCCGCGAAGGAGAAGGGCGAGGCCTACGGGCGTCTCGCTCGAGCCCATGGCTACGTCGACGGCTACATGCGCGCGCTGCTCGACATCGGCATCGTGACGAAGGCGGAGCTCCTCGAGGTCGTGAACGCCGAGCGCGAGCGCGCGAGCGGCCCGGCGCTGCGCGCGCTGGCGGAGCTCGAAGAGGCGGCGGCTTGACGTTTGCAGCCGCTCCTCGACATGGGGAGCCTCGGCACAGACACAGAAGGGCGTAGCAGCGTCGACGCGACGATCACGACCGCGGGCGACGTCTTCCGTCGGCTGATCGTCCCCATCGACTACACGATGGACTCGCACCGCGCCCTCGGCGTGGCGCTCGATCTGCAGCGCACCCACGGCTCGGCGGTGTCCCTCTTCCACGCCGAACAGAGCAGCGGCTCGGACGAGTGGCTCGGCGGCATCGGGAGCCCGTCGGTCGGCGGCGACTGGATCGCGGAGGCCAAGGAACGGCTCGGACGCTTCATCGACAACGTGGCCCCGTGGGCCGCGGAGCACGTCGAGCTGCTCGCGTCGATCGGCGGCGATCCGGTGCACGAGCTGCGCCGCGTCGCGCAGGCGTGGAACGCGACGATGGTCGTGGCCAGCGCCGAGGTGTTCGCCGGACTCCTGCGATCGCCGGCGGAGCGGCTCATCCATGGCTTCGGCGTGCCGACGCTGATCATCCCGCGGATGGCGGACGTCGCCCGCACGGCGCACCCGTCACGCGTCGCGGCCGAGCGGCCGCTTTCGGTCGCGCCCGCGCCCGAGACGCATCGAGCGGAAGAGCGTCCGCCGGGCCGCTCGTTCGAGGACCCCAGCCGTCCGCTCGGCGAACACGCCATCGGGGCGAAGGACATCGACGTGGCCGACCGCGCCAAGGTGGTCGGCGTCCTGCGCAAGGCCGACGAGCTCATGGCGAACGAGATCCCGTCGGGCCGCACGCGCGAGGGCGTGCGACGCGCGCTCGAGCTGGCCGCCGGGCGCGTCGGGCTGACGCTGAAGGAGTACGACGCGCTCGTGAGGTCCGACGCGGAGCTCATGGAGCTCGAGCGCAAGGTGCTCGCCGCCCACGCGCACTGATCACGGGCAGGGCGCGGTCGTCCCCGGCGCGTCGTAGGGCGAGGGCGGGGTGAACGGCGACGCCTTCGAGCCGTCGACCGCCTCCGCGTACGAGCGGAGATCACCGCAGCCCTTCGCGAAGTCGAACGTGTCGAGCGGATCGTCGAAGCGGTACACCATCAGCCCCGGGTAGACGAGCGGCGCGCCCGGAAGGAGCGCGCCCGGCGCGTCTGCCTTCGCCACGAACGCACGGGCGCCCGTCTTCTGCCTCTTCAGACGTGCGACGCCGGACGAATCGACGACGAGCGCCGCGCCCTCGTCCACGCCGACGCCGACGACGAGGGGAGGGACGGTCGTGACCGCGCCGTCGACATGCTGGCGTGCCATGAACGCGGCGAGCCGGCCGAAGCGATCGCGCTGTTCGAAGTGCGTGTCGGTGATGACCTCGCGGAGCGCGGGGAAGGCGAACATGCCGTGCGTGAACGTCGCGCGCGCGTCGAACGGATCGACGAGGGCATCCGCGGACGTGAGGTTGTTCGTCCCGGCGTTGCGTGCATCATACACGTGATGACCCAGGATGGCGGCCCCGGCGCTCGTGCCGCCGACGACCCCGCCGCGATCGAACACGCCCTGCACGGCGGCGGCGAGGGACGTGCCCTTCCAGGCGACGTAGTCGGATTGATCGCCGCCGGCGAAGAAGACGACCTCCGCGCGGTCGACGATCGCCGCGGCGGCTGCGAGATCCGCCTTGCTCGCGCCGGAGGGGACGAGCAGCGTCTGCACGGAATGGAACGGGGCGATGGCGTGGAGATAGGGCGCGTACGCGTCGCCGCCGGTCGCGCGGAGAACGACGACGTCGCCTGCGCGCCCCGCGCGTGAGCCGGCGATCGTGGCCTGCGCCCAGACGAACGCGTCGTCCACGTCGGGTCCGCCGCCCATGACGACGAGCCCGGGGCCGGCGGGCTTCACCGCGTCGTCCGTGGGATCGCCGACGCGCGGGAAGACGGTGATCGAGAGCGGCGCGCCGGCGTCGGAGCCTGCATCGCGCGCCGCTCCCGGGCCTGCGGTCCCGCCGTCGATGACAGGCGGAGGGCCGTCGCGCGGCGGAGCGGCCGGCTCGCTCGCCGGCGACGCGCATGCGGCGATCGCCGCGAGCAGGAAGAAAGAGACCGCGCGCCCGAGCCTGGGGGAGGGGGAGGGGGGAGCGCTGCGAGCGCGCGGCACGAGGGAGTGTGTAGCCTACCGATCGGTAGGGCGCAACCCGTGATCGGGAAAATCGTCAAGGCCCGGTCTCACCGGGTGCACCCGACGATGCAGCGCGGGTGGACGACGTGGACGGCGTGACCGGCCTTCGTCCGCGTCCCGACGATCGCATCGACGAAGCGACGCGTCAGCTCGGCGGCCTGGCCGAAGTTGTCGTGGATCAGCACGACGGCCTTCTGCTGGCCCGACGGCAGATCGCGGAACGCGCGGACGTAGCGCGCAGCGCATGCCTCGGGCGTCATCGATTGGCTCCAGCACCGAAAGTCCTCTTCGCCCCAGGCGGGCACGTTCCACGCGACCGGCCCGTAGGTCCGCGAGGAGACCTGCGCCGACGAAAGGTTGCTCGCCGTCGCGGCGCTCCAGCTGTTGCCGGGCGCGCGGAAGAACGGGAGGTACGCGTCCGGCTTTCCGATCCGATCGAGCGCGGTGCGCACGAGCGTGTCGGTCAGCTCGATCTGCCTTCGCTGCTCGGCCGCGGGCAGATCGGCGAACGAGCGGCCGCCGCAGGCCGGAGCGCCTCCGGCACCCGCGATGCAGTGCTCGTGCGTGTGGTTGCCGACGACGTGCCCGCGCTGGACGACCGCGCCGAGGTTCGCGACGCCGGTCTCGTCGAGCTGCACGCCGCGCGCGCCGACCTGACCGAGGTGCTTGCTGACGGCGAAGAACAGGCCGATGTATCCGCGCTGCGCGAGCACGTCGGCCACCGCCCCGCTCGATGCCGCGGGGCCGTCGTCGAACGTGAGCACGATCTCGCCGTCTCTCAGGTTGTTCGCGGCCACCGTCGCGGGACGGAACGTGCCGAGCGCCGACTCGTCCGTCTGCGCCGAGGGCGCATCGTCACCGTCCTCGTCGCTCGCGTCGATCGTGGCGCAGCCGGCGCCGGCGAGGGTGATGAACGTGGCTGCGAGCGCGTGCTGGAGGATCCGAGAGGAGAGCGAGGCCATGGGCGCCGCCGGAGCACGCCGCGTACCATGACGATCACCCGCGAGATGCAGGCGATTTTCAGCGCCGCCGCGCGCGGGCGAGCCGGCGGCCCGATCGCGCGGCCGGCCAACGGCCCCACCACCGTGTGATCGAGCGCTTCACACTACGGGAGCATGATCACGTCACCCTCGACGGTCTTGTTCGACCGCGTGGTCTGACGCCAGAACGCGAGCGCCTTGCTGTCGCCGGGCACGAACGCGGGGAAGAGCACCCACGTCTTCTGCAGCGGCACCGTGCGGAGGTCCCACTTGCGCGAGCCGCCCTGCGTGGTGCCCACCGCCTTGCGGACGCCGAGCGAGCTCGAGTCCGTGTAGTAGACGGTGACGACGTCGCCGTCGACGTGGATGGCCGAGTCGTCGCCGATGAGGTGCTTGCCGTCGGGGAACGCCTTGCCGTCGACCGACGAGCCGTCGTCGATGACCTCCGACTTGCCCGGCTTGTTGTCGGTCGCGGAGATGTAGCGGAGCGTCTCGTCGATGCCGTTCACGTAGCTCACGTGCCACGTGCCGCTCGGCGCGATCGCGAGGGCGGCCGCGATGCCGACGTCGCCGGTGTCGCGCGCGGTGTTGTTGGAGCGGAGGCCGGTCTCGCCGTCGAGGATGGTGCGCGTCCACTTGCCGCCGCCGTCGTCGCTCAGCGCGACGAGGTTGCCGTGGAAGCCGTCGTAGAAGACCGCGCCGAGGCCCTTCGGCCCGACCGCGAGGCTGATGTACGCGCCGAGCGCGCGCGGGTAGGTCTCGACCTCCGAGACGAGCGCCGCGCACGTGGCCTTGTTGTCCTGCATGACGCAGGCCTTGCCCGCGCCGCAGTCGGCCGGCGTGCATCCGCCGACGACCTTGGTGCAGACGCCGGTGGCCTTCACGCACTTCTCGCCCGCGTTGCAGGTGTCGAAGCGGCAGGGGCTGTCCTCGTCGACCGCCGCGTCCTCGAACGCGAAGTCGCCCGCCTCGTGCGGCTCCTCCACCTTCGCGCGCGCGACGACGACCTTCGAGCGCGAGTGACCGCCGTTGCCCGGCTCGACGACCATGAACATGACGACGGGCTTCCCGTCGGGGCCGAGCGCCATCTTCGAGTAGCGACCGATGTCCGCCTTCGGCGCCTCGAGGAGCACGAAGGTCTTCCAGCCACCATCGTTGATCGCGAACTTCAGGCGGTTGTTGGTGTCGTCGTAGTAGCTGACCATCGGCTTGCCGCCGTTCGACACCTGGATGCTCGGCCAGCGGCCGACGTTGTCGCCCGAGTCGAGCTCGCCCTTGCGCCAGCCGCCGGGCTCGTAGTCGGGGCAGGTGCCGTCGGTGCGCGTCGGGAATCCGTCGACCGTCTCCCAGTCGACCGCCTGCTTGCCGAGGTCGTACTTGCCGACGACGAGGTCGCCATAGAGGAACGAGTCGCCCTCGGAGAACGAGCCGTCGTTGTAGCCCGCCGCCCAGATCGCGTTGTCCTTCGACTTGGCCACGGACAGGTACGCGCCGGGCTGGCCCTTCTGCATGCCCGTCTTGCACTCCTGGTTGCAGTCGGAGCCGCAGCCGGTGCCCGGATCCTCGCTGTCGCCGCAGGCGCAGCCCTGGCTGGTCGAGGCCACCGCGAGCGTGGTGACGAGCGCGGCGACCGGCGCGGCCGCGCGCGAGCCGCGACGCCGGCGGAGCACGATGAAGGAGAGGCCGCCGAGGGCGAGGCAGAGGGCAAGGATTCCGTTCATGTCGTTCTTCGTGTTCGTGGAGCCAGGCGTCGAGCAGCCGCAGCCCGAGCCGCCGGCGGCGAGCGTCGGGTCCGCGACGCCCCGGAGGGCCTGACGGGAGGTCCCGATGTTACCTTCCTCGTCCTTGACCTCGACCTCGATCTCGGCGGCATCGCCGATCTCGAGCGTCGCGATGTCGGCCGCGGGCACCCATTCGCCGAACGGCTTGTCGTCGAGGCGGTAGCGCGCGACGAGGGCATCCTTCGTCGAGACGAGGTCCCACGTGGTGACCTTCGCCGTCCTGCCGTCCTTCTCCACCTTGATGAAGGGGGCGAGCGCGTCGATGGTGAAGGGGACCTCGGCGGGCGTGGCGTCCTCGGTCTCCGCCTCGCCGGCGACGCGGGAGACGACGCGGAGGACGTGCTTGCCCTGCATGAAGAGCTGCTCGTCCTTGAGCACGAGGTGCTTGTCCGTGGACCACGGCGAGCGCGTGCCGTTGTCGATCCACCAGGAGTACTCGACGACGCGCTTGCCGTCGTCCAGCGACGAGCCGAGATCGAGCACGAGCTCGGGCAGCGTCTCCTTCGAGTAGGTCGAGAGCTGCATGTGCTCCTTGTCGACCTTCTTCGACAGGAGCTTGGCCGTGGTGTCGGCCTCCGGCATCGCGGTGCCCTGGGCCTTCGCCATCGTGGCGAAGATGCCGACGAAGTCGTCGGTGCCCTTCGTGAGCTTCTTGATGTCGTTGACCTCGAGGCTCAGGCCGAGCGACGAGAGCGCGCTCGACAGATCGATCGGCGACATGCCCGATCCGACCAGCTGCTTCGAGACGGTGCCGAGCAGGCCCTGGAGCGCGCCGCCGACGACGTCCGGGTTGTCGAGGAGCAGGTCGGCGTTGGTGACCTTGCCGTTCGCCGCCTTGATCGCGCCGATGGCCGGGATGATGCCGCCCTTCGGGTTCTTCACCGGGTCCTTGCCCGTCTGGAGGTTCACCGGGATGGTGAGATCGCTGGTGAAGGTGAAGACGCGCGCGAAGCGGTCGTAGCTCCACACGTAGAAGTCGATGGCGAAGCTCGGGGCGGTGATGAGGAGGAGCGGATCGGTGTCGACGTTCGTGCCGCCGCCGACCTTCACCGTCGGGGGCTTCTGCGGGCGGGTCGAGATCGCGGCCGCGGCGTCCGCCTGATCGAACGTCAGGTTCTTCAGCGACGGGATGAGCAGGCTCAGGAGGCCGCTCTTCAGCATGTCGAACTGCTCGGTCGAGACGCCGAGGCAGAGGAGGCCGCTGTTGTAGACGCTGGTCATCGAGTAATCGAGGAAGCGTCCGGACAGCGCGATGCCGACATGCGGCGCCGTCGCCGGATCCGCGGTCTTCGGCGCGAGCTCGTCGGGCACCGGGATGCCCGTCGGGACGGTGACGGGCGCCTGCGGCACGCACTTCGACGGCGGCTGCGGGAGGACGCCGCCCATCATGCTGAGCGTGATGCCGTTCGGGGTGCGGCCCTGGCCGTTCGCTGCGAGGCCCGGGGCGGGGTTCATGTCGCCGCCCGCGGCGAGGCCGAAGTCCAGGCCGCCCGAGGTGTTCGGCGAGATGCTGCGGAGGAAGCCGCCGAGATCGACGTGCGCGTCGGTGCCGAGGAGCATCGGGACGCACTTGTCCGGCGCCGAGTTGTAGACGCAGTGCTTGTTCTGCGCGTCGGGCTTGCTGCCGGTCGGGCAGGGCGGGTTCAAGGTCGGCGTCGGGGCGGTGCAGAGCTGATCGCGGAGCATGCCCTTGACCTGGTCGTCCAGGCCGCCCTTCAGCTGGTCGACGATGAAGTTCTTGATGAACCCCGCGTTCAGGACCTCGTTGCAGATGTTGTAGCCGGCGACGTTCGAGAGGACGCCGCAGTCGGCGCAGATGCGGACGTCGCCGCCCTGGATGGCGCCGAGGTCGACGACCGCGTTGTTGACGTCGATCTTCGTGTAGCCGGTGCGCGGCGCCGTGGTCTCCTCGACGAGCGGGATGGTCACCTTGACCGGGAGGGCCTTCGGCTGGACGCTCGCCTTGTCCTGGTTCCCGCCGACGCACGTCCCGCCCGAGCCATACCCGACGCTGACGGTGATCGCGGGGCCCGGATTGATGTCGACGCTGACCGGCGTGTCGTCGAGCTGGAGCGGGATCACCGCGCTCAGCGTGATCGCGTGCGGCGTGACCGAATCGATGAGGAACGTCGACCCGCCGATGTTCACCTCCGCGGTGCACTTGGGCGGCGTCGCGGCCGGGTTCGGCCCGCCCGGACAGAACTTCCCGAGCATGTCGAAGGAGACGCCGATGCAGGTGCCGTTGATCTTGCCGCCGAGGCAGAAGACGTCCTTCTGGTCGAACGACGTCTCGGGGATCGAGATCGTCATCTTGCCGTTCGGGGCACTGGTCGCCTTCGCGGCGATCGCCGGCAGGCTCTTCTCGACGAAGTCGAGGCCCGGCCGCGAGACGCGGACGCTGGCCGCGTTCTCCACCGCCTTGTCCGTCGGGAAGCCGCCGGGCAGGGGCGTCGAGCCCGCGCACCCGGTGCAACCGGAGCAGCCCCCGCCGCTGCACGACGCGATCAAGAGGAAGAAGACGACGGCGAAGACGTGGCGGAAGCGTGAAAGCATGAAAAACCCTCCTCGACGCGGCCGCGCGCTCTACACCCGGAAGTCTAGCCGTCGGATCCCCCAAGACCCGAACGGCGCGAGTGCACTATCTCGATAGTGACAGGAAGTCGAAACGGCCGCCACCCCTGACGCGCTGCGGCGCTCGTCCTAGCACGTGGGGTCCCTCTTCTTCGCGGAAAAAGGGCCTTCGCGCGAGTCTCAAATGGCTTCAATCCGTCGAGGCGTCGCCGGCGTCGGGGCCGGAGCCGTCCGGGCCGGAGTCCGCGACGCCGGCGTCACCCGTGACGGCGCCCGAGCACCCGTCGACCTTGCCCTGGCCGTCGAAGATCTTCACCGCGCTCGCCGCGAAGGTCGCCGCCAGCCAGACGCTGTCCTGGCAGCCGCCGGGAGACTTCGTCTTGGAGCAGTAGTCGCCCTTGTAGGCGACCGCACCCGTCGCATCGCGCTTGCACGTCAGCTCGGTCTCGCCGGAGAGGAACGCGCAGAGCGACTTGTTGTTCAGATCGCGGATCTTCACCCCGTCCGCTTCGTCGAGGGTGATGTAGCCGCCGAGCGCGCCCGACGTCGTCCACTTCGTACAGAGCTCGCGCGCCTCGACGCACGACGGATCGAGCGCCGCCTCGCGGAAGTGACCGATGCAGTTGCCGTCGTCGGAGATCGTGACGTCCTTCACCAGCGCGTCGCTGATCGGGAGGAGGATCGCGCTCGCGAGCTGATCGGAGAGGAAGATCGGGATCCGGACGCTGAGCCGCTCGGTCGCGGTGAACTTGTCTCCCTCGAAGGCGATCTTCGCGACGATCGGCTCCACGCGCTGTCCGTTGAGATCGAAGCGCGCGAAGCAGAAGCCGGCGCCGATCGGATCGCTGCTCGGCGGCGCCCCGCCGGTCGTCATCGTGTTGTTCTTCTTGTCGACCTGCAGGAGCCAGGTGAAGAGGCCCTTGCCGAGCTCGCCGCAGCTCTTCTCGTTCAGGTCGATGTTGAGGTTGACGACCGTGTTCTGGATGAAGCTGCCGGCGAGGGCGGGCGGCGTCGCGATGTTGAGCCGCCGGATGCGGAAGTCGAGGACGTCCTTCCCCTTGTTGTCGGACGTGGGCAGGCACGTCGACTTCGACCCGCAGCGCGCCTCGTCGATGGTGCATCCCGGCGTCGGGCTGCAGACGCCCTCGGAGTTGTCGCAGGTCGCGACCGGGATCTCGCCGGGGGCTGCCTCGCACGCGCCGGCGCCTCCGCTGGTGGCCTGCTCGCGGGACGTGCGGCGATGCTCGTCGTCGCTGCAAGAGAGGACGAAGAGCCCGGCGACGGCGAGCTCGGCGAGGAAGGCGGCGACGAGGAACCGGCTCATGGGGCGCTCACTCCGGGATCTGGACCGGGCCGCCCGTCTCGACGAGCGCGGTGAACGCCTTCATCCGGCTCTCGAGATCCGCGTGCGTGACCTCGAGGAGGCGCCGCGGGCCGATGCCCTCGACGCAGAACGAGCCGAGCGCGGAGCCGAAGTACATCGCACGGCGCATCGTGTGCGGCTCGAGATCGCCGACGCGCGCGACGTAGCCGATGAGCCCGCCGGCGAACGAGTCGCCCGCGCCCGTGGGATCGAGGACCTCCTCGAGCGGGTAGGCGGGCGCGAAGAACGCGCCGTGCGTGTCGAAGTAGAGCGCGCCGTGCTCGCCGCGCTTCACGATGAGGCGCGACGGCCCGCGCCTCATGATGTCCTTCGCCGCCTTCACGAGGTTGTGGATGCCGGAGAGCTGACGCGCCTCCTCGTCGTTGATGACGAGCAGGTCCACCTTCTTCAGGACCTCGTCGAGCAGCTTCGGCTCGCCGGTGATCCAGAAGTTCATCGTGTCGGCCACGACGAGGCGCGGCTTGTCGATCTGCGCGAGGACCTCGAGCTGCAGCGCGGGGTGGATGTTGCCGAGCAGCACCACCGGCGTCGACTTGAACGACGCGGGGATCTTCGGGCGGAAGTCGGCGAACACGTTGAGCTGCGTGTCGAGCGTCTCGCGGCTCGCGAGGTCCGGCGAGTAGCGCCCGCGCCAGCGGAACGACTTGCCCTTCGCGCGTTCGACGCCGCTCGTGTCGACGCCGCGGCGATCGAGATCGGCCAGCATGGCATCGGGGAAGTCCTCGCCGACGACGCCGACGATCCGCACCGGTCCGAGGAGGGACGCGGCGATGGACGAGTAGGTGGCGGCGCCTCCGATGACGTCGTTGAACGTGCCGGACGGCATCTCGAGGTCGTCGAACGCGACCGAGCCGACGATGAGGACGGGCGACTTCTTCATTGCGGCCGCGCAGCCTACCCGAGCGCGCGCCTCGAGCACAGCACATGCGACGGTCCGGGCGCCCCGGAGAAGCGAAGGCGCCCGGCTCCACGGCGGCGTCGCCGATCACAGATCCGGCGGGAGGAGGACCTTGTCGATGACGTGGATGACGCCGTTGCTGTTCGGCAGGTCGGTGAGGACGATGTTCGTGTCGCCGTTGATCGTCGCCTTTCCGCCGCTGACGCCGATCGTGACCTTGCCGCCCTCGGCGGTCGCCACCTCGCCCGGCGCGACGTCCTTCTCGAAGACCGCCGTCGGGAGCACGTGGTACTTCAGGATCTTCTGGAGCTTCGGCTTGTCGGCGAGGATCGCGTTGAACGCGTCCGCACCGATCTGGGTCTTCAGGGCCTCGAAGGCCGCGTCCGTCGGCGCGAAGACGGTGAACGTCCCGGGGCCCGCGAGCGTATCGACGAGCTCGGCTGCCTTCACCGCGGTCACGAGCGTCGAGAACTTCACCGTGCCGTCGTCGTAGCCCACCGCCGTGTCGACGATGGTCGGGAGCAGGACGCTGTCGATGACGTGGATGGTGCCGTTCGAGGCGGTGACGTCCGGCTGCGTGACGTTGGCGCTGCCGTTGATCACCACCTTGCCGTTCGAGCCGTCGACGGAGAGCTTGCCGCCCTGCACCGAGTCGACCGACTGCTGCTTGTTCAGGACGTCCGCGGCTTTCACGTTCGCCGCGAGCACGTGGTACTTCAGGACGAGCCCGAGCTCCGTCTTGTACGGCGCGCTCGTCAGCTTCGTGAGGAGGAAGCCCGGCACCTTCGCGAAGGCGTCGTCGGTCGGAGCGAAGACGGTGAAGGGCCCTGCGCCGCGGAGCGTCTGCTCGAGCCCGGCCGCCTGGACGGCGCCGACGAGCGTCGTGAAGCTCCCGGCGGCGACGGCCGTATCCACGATGTCCTTCTGGGTCTGCGGGTTGCCGCTCGAGCTCGACGAGCCGCCCGAGCTGCTGCTCGAGCCTCCCGAGCTCGATCCGCCGGAGCTGCCCGGGGTCGCGGGCGGCGTGTCGTCGTCGGACGAGCACGCGGCGACGAGGACGCCGGCGAGGACCACGGGAAAGAGCTTCTTGGCGACGTGTGAGAGCATGTGTGCCTCCGAATGCGTGCGGGAAAGGAACGGTTCCCCGCACAGTTCGAGGCGTGGCGCGAAGTGGATGCAGTGGGTATGTCGAATTTTTGTCTAGGCCTTGTCTAGTGACGATGGAGGCATCAATCTGGGCGCATGCAGCCGCTGCCCACGACGCCCTCCGTCCCCCTGGCGCCCGTCCTGCCCCGCGTCGCGCGCGGAGAGAGCGGGGCGGTGAAGGAGTGCCTGGAGCGCTACGGGAAGCTGGTCCACACGATCGCCCGGCGGTGGGCGCACGACACGGCCGAGGTGGAGGACGCGTCTCAGGACGTCTTCGTCGCGCTCTGGCGGAAGGCGGCCGCGTACGACCCGGAGCGGAGCGACGAGCCTGCGTTCGTCGCGCTCGTCGCGCGGCGGCGCCTCATCGATCGCCTCCGGGCGCCGTCGGCGCGGCACGTGCCCGTGATGGATGCGGACGTCGAGGACGACGTGCCCCTCGACACCTGGGTCGACGCGAAGAGCGCGCTGTCGGCGCTCGACGCGTGCACCGAGCAGCAGCGCGGCGTCGTGCTGCGTGCGGTCGTGCAGGGGCTGACGCACGAGGAGATCGCACGCGAGCTCGCGATGCCGCTCGGCACCGTGAAGTCGCACTACGCGCGCGGGATCGAGCGGGTGAAGCGCCGGTTCTCGATCGGCGGAGCGCGCGCCTCGAGCACCGCTCGATGACGGCGCTAGGCGCGCGGCGCTCAGCCCGCCGGCAGGAGCCACGAGAGGCGGGCCTTCGCCTCGGCGGTGATCGCGTTCGGCGCGGTCATCACCGCGCCCTTCGTCACGCCGTGCGCGATGCTCTTCGTCGGATCGGGCAGGATCGAGGAGAGCTCGAGGAGCGTCTTCTTCGCCTGGCCGACGTTCTTCTTCATCGTGGCGACGACCGCCTCGACGGTGACGTCGTCGTGGCTGTCGTGCCAGCAGTCGTAGTCGGTCGCGAGCGCGAGCGTCGCGAACGGCAGCTCGGCCTCGCGCGCGAGCTTCGCCTCGGGCATCGAGGTCATGCCGATCACCGACACGCCCCACGAGCGGTAGATGAGGCTCTCGGCGCGCGTCGAGAACTGCGGGCCCTCGATGCACACGTAGGCGCCGCCGGCATGTACGATCGAGCCGGTCTTCTCCGCCGCCGAGCGCAGCGCGGCCGCGAGGTGGCCGCACACCGGATCGGCGAACGGGACGTGACCGACGATGCCGTCCTCGAAGAACGTGCTCACGCGCTTCTTGGTCAGGTCGACGAACTGATCGGGGACGACCAGGTGCCCGGGCTCGATCTCCTCCTTCATCGACCCGACGGCGCTGACGCTCACGAGGTGCGTCGCGCCCGCCTTCTTCAGCGCGCAGACGTTCGCGCGGTAGTTGATGGCGTGGGGCGGGATGCGGTGGCCGCGTCCGTGGCGCGGGAGGAACAGCATCTTCGTGCCGTTCGCGAGCGTCCCGCGCACGAGCACGTCGCTCGGGCGTCCGAAGGGCGTGTCGACGTCGAGCTCGGTGACGTCCGACAGTCCCTCCATCTCGTAGAGGCCGCTACCGCCGAGGACCGCGAGGGTGAAGCTCATGGATCACCGATCTAGCACCGTCTCGCAGCGTTCGCGTCAGGGCTTCGCGATCTTCCAGACGGCCCCGCTGCCCTTTGCGACCCAGTAGAGGAAGGCGTCGTCCGCCGCGATCCCGCGAGGCATGCCGTCGCCGGTCCAGAGCGTCTCGGGCGTCGCGCAGCACCCGGCGAGCGCGCACGTCGCGACGCTCCCCTTCGTGAACGGCTCGTCCGCGCCCTCGCCGATGTTCGTCCAGTAGATGCGCTGATCATCCACCGCGATCCCGTACGGGCGCGTGTTCGTGCTCCCGCCGTAGTCGCACGGCAGGACGCCCTGCGCGCGGGGATAGCGGTGCACGACGCCGCCGGTGGTCGTCTTGAACTCGTAGGCGGCCACGTAGAGCGCGTCCTTCGTGCCCACGAGCGTGCCCGCCGCTGCGTTCGTCTTCGTGTACTCGTGACGGACCTCGGTGCCGCCGTCGGGGAACGCCTCGAGGGTGCGCGCGGTGTACGGCTGCGTGTTCGAGTACGTGAAGTTGTAGAAGAACGCCGTGCCGTCCGCGTACATGTACCAGGGGATCTTGTCGTTGATCGTGGCGGTGTTGCCGTCCACGGTGTCGTACGCGCGCGTGCCGATCGACTTGTCGTTGAAGAAGACGCGTGTGCCGTCGATCGTGATCGCGTCGGAGTTGTCGGCCCCGACGAGGCGCGTCGGCTTGCAGGGCGCCGCCCCGACGAGCGGGCACGACCAGAGGCCGCCGGTCTGATCCGCGCCGCCGTCCCCCGGGTCGTCTTCGACCACGAAGAAGAGCTTGTCGCCGAGCACGCGCATCGCCCCGGCGTAGCGGATGTCGGCGTAGAGCTCGGCGGTGCCGCCGTTCTTGGGGATGCGCCAGAGGCCTCCGGTCTCGTTGACGAACGCGATCAGCGGCGAGACGAACACGTGATCGGCGGAGACGGCGACGTACAGGAGCGGTGCGCCCGCGACCGCGCCGATCTGGACCGCCTGGCACTTGCCGGCGACGCACTCGCCGCCGCCGCAGCTGTGGCCGCACCGGCCGCAGTGGTCCTTGCTCGTCTGGAGATCGGCGCTGCACGTCACCGGTCCGTCGGCGCCGCCGTCGGTCGCGCTGCCGCCCGACGACGAGGACGATGACGACCCGCCGTCGAGGCTCGCCGCGTTCTCGTCGAGGTAGATGTCGCGTACGCCGATGAGCGCGGTGCAACCCATCGCGCCGAGCGAGACCAGGGCGAAGACGAACCGAGCGCGCATCAGAACGACCCTCCGATCACGAAGCCGCCACCGTTCGCTCCCGCCGTCGGCGTCACACGCACGCGCGCGGCCTCCTTGGACGAGCCCTTCGGCGCGGTGAAGATCAAGACCGCTCCGCCGACGATGAGGGCGGCGCCCGCGCCGAACGCGATCGTCGAGACGAGCCCGAGTGACTTGGCGCTGTCGTTCGCGTCGACGCCCTCCTGGCTCGCGCACGCGCCGTCGTTCGGACACTTCTCCTTCGAGTCGTTGTTCTTGCCGAGCGCCATGAGGCCGGTGATGCCGCCCGCGGCGAGCCCGGCGACGCCGACGCCAGCGACGATGAATCCGACGGCGCGCTGTCCGCTCCCATCGTCTTCCTTCTCCGCGGGAGGCGCCTTCACCGGCTCGGGCTTCGGAGCCTCCGCCACCTCCTTCGGCGCGGCCTCGAGCTTCGGGACGATCACGTCGAGCTTCTCGCCGTCCTTCGCGACGGTCGCGATGGTCTTGAACGGCTTGTAGCCGGGCGCGCTCGCCTCGATCGTGTGCGCTCCCACGTCGACCGGCAGCGGGACTCCCCAGGAGGCCTGCGCGTACGGCGCGCCGTCCGTCGTCACCTCGATCTTGTCGACCGGGCTCTCGACCTTGATCGTCAGCTTCGCGAGCTTCGGCTCGAGCGCGTGCGAGCGCTGCATCGCGAGCTTCTGCCAGTCCGCGCGACCGAGCGCCTGCGCGGCCGACGCCGCCTCCTTGTACGTCGCCCACGCGCTCGCGGTCTGCTTGTTCTTCTCGTAGCAGTCGGCAAGATGGATCAAGGTGCCGGCCCCGCGGTCGAGCCGGTTCGACTCCGCGAACTTCGGGCAGGCCTCGGCGTACTTCTTCTCCTTCACCAGCTTCTGCGCCTCGACGAAGAGCGCCTCGGCCGCGGCCTCGTTGCCGGCGTACGCCGTCGATGGCGCGAGGAGCACGAGCGGAGCGGCGGCGAGGACGGCCGGCAGGAGACGCAGCGGGCGCGGCATGCAGCCCATCGTACTTCAAGTCAGCGACGCCCGATGTTGCTCAGGTCGTCCGGCGGTGGAGACGGTGTGTGGGGTCGGGGCTTCGCCGGTGCAGTGGGCTTCGCGGGCGGTGAGGTCCTTGCCGAAGGCAAGGCCGATGGATCGGCCGAAGGCCCGGCCGACGGCGGCGGGGCTGCGGCCGACGCGATCGGTGGAAGGTCCTTGCGCCCGGGCGGGAGGGGCGGGGCGTCGCTCGCAGCGGGGGGCGCGGCCGTGGGCGCGCTCGCGGCCGCCCGCTTCTTCACGAACAGCGCGCCGCCGGCGAGCCCGCCTGCGAGGACGACCCCCGAGACCGCGAGGATCGCGATCGTCGCGCCGCGCGACGCGGCAGGACGAGCAGCCGCGGGCGGCGCGCCGGAGACCTGCTTCGAGGGCTCGGCCTGCGTCTGGCCCCACGCGACCGACGTCCCCGCGTGGACGCCCGGCACGTGGATGCGCGCCGAGGACGTCGGATCGGTCGCGCTGCGAGGGGACGTCACCGACGGGCTCGAGGACGGCGGGAGCGAGCGGCCCGACTGGAGCGCGACGCCTCGGACACGCTCGGCCGCGGTGGTCGATCCGACCTCGGCGAACGGCTCGAGATACGCCGCGAGCTCGACGACCGTCTGGATCCGGTCCTCGGGCTTCTTCGCGAGGCACCGCGCGATCACCTCGCTGAGCGCGAGCGGGACGTCGGGGCGGACCGCATGGGCCGGCTGCTCCCTCTCGGTCGCGACCACGAGCACCAGCTCCGTGACGGTCTGCGCGTAGAAGGGCAGGCGGCCCGTGAGCAGCTCGTAGAGGATGACGCCGAGCGCCCAGATGTCCGTGCGCGCGTCCACGTAGCGCGCGGAGCGAAGCTGCTCGGGCGACATGTAGCTGGGCGATCCGATGACCTCCGTCGTGCGCGTGAGCTGCATGTCTGCCGCGCCGGTCTCGACCTTCGAGATGCCGAAGTCGAGGACCTTCACCAGCGGACGGCCGTCCACGCTCGTGGTCAAGAAGAGGTTCTTCGGCTTGAGATCGCGGTGCACGATCCCGGCGCCGTGCGCCTCCGCGATCGCCTCGCAGGCCTGGAGCACGAAGTCGATGACCCGCGGGATCGGCAGCGGCGACTGCGTCTCGACGACATCGCCGAGGTCCTGGCCCTCGAGCATCTCCATGACCATGTACGGGCGGCCGTCGGGCAGCGCGCCGATGTCGAGCACCTTCGCGACGTGCTGGCTCCGCAGGCGCGCGGCGGTGTGCGCCTCGCGGTGGAACCGGCCCAGCGCCTCCCCGTTGGCGAGCGCGCCCGGACGGAGGAGCTTGATGGCCACCTTCTGGCGGAGCGCCTCGTTCGTCGCGGCGACGACGACGCCCATGCCGCCCTCGCCGATCACGCGATCGACGCGGTACTTCCCCGCGAGCAGCTCACCCGGTTGGACGCTTGGGATGGTGGGCTGCATCTCCGTTGCCGAGAGACGGACGATCCGTGACTCCGGTCCCTCGGCCAGTGAACGAGGATATCGGCCCGTTCCGACGGCGTCGAGCCTGGTATGGTGCTGAACGACCGTGCGCCCGGAGCTGTTCCGCTTCTTCGAGGTCGGGTTCCCGTCCTACTT